>ERZ1023670.9-NODE-9-length-85550-cov-12.884777_pt1 | contig 85550 bp, 60 predicted proteins | sample MGYA00380342_ERZ1023670 | MGnify/ENA primary metagenome ERZ1023670 (study PRJEB33179, sample SAMN07448984) | human gut metagenome | biome: Human-gut; feature: Human associated habitat; material: Faeces | host: Homo sapiens | place: India: Bhopal | collected...
CCTCATCATACATGTTGAGAGGAGCGTTCTGAGAATAACGGAGGTTGTCCTGTGTGTAAGTGTTATAGACACCGCGGCTCAAAGCCTCTTCGTCCTCGAAGTCGGTCCATACACGCTGACCCTTCTCGCCGTGGATGATAGCGGTACCAGTGTCCTGGCAGAATGGGAGGATGCCCTTTACGGCAGTCTCGGCGTTGCGAAGGAACTGGAGAGCCACGTACTTGTCGTTCTCAGAAGCCTCTGGGTCTTTCAAAATCTTTGCCACCTGGAGGTTGTGCTCACGACGGAGCATGAACTCCACGTCGTGAAAGCCCTGCTGCGCGAGCAAGGTCAAGGCCTCCTTGGAAACCTTGAGGATAGTCTTACCCTCAAACTCAGCCGTGCTTACGCCTTCCTTGGTAAGCAAGCGATACTCAGTCTTGTCCTCTCCAAGCTGGAACATTGGAGCGTACTTAAAATCTACGGGTTTAGCCATAATATAAAATGTTTATTGTATAATATTATATGTTGTCTATCTAATTCCTGCCGCTTGTATGTTTAATCAAACGTATTAGTATCCAAAGATTTCTTCCGTGGTCAGCCTTCTCACCGGTCCCAACTTTTGCAGAGCGTCCATGTCGATGTCTTTCTCGTTGCCGAGGATAAGATAGCGGTAAGGCTTGTTGGCGATGTTCTCTCGCGCGAAGTTGATGACATCGTTGAGCGTCAGCTTTGGCAAGGTCTCGTAAATCTTTTGGCGGATGTCATAGTCAATGCCCTTCTTCTTGGCTTCGAGCCATCTCCAAAACACGTTCTCATAGTTTGTCCTGGCTGTGGAGAGCGACTTTATGAGGCTTTGCCGCGCCAACTTGAATCCAGCCTCGCGCGACGGCGTGTCGTTGAGCAGGTTGTTGAACTCGTTTACGCAGTCCATCATCTTGTCGTTTTGGGTAATGATGTAAGTGGTAAAGCTCTCCGTGTCCTTATAAGGATAAGCCGATGGCGCCGTGTATCTGGCACCAGCCGAATAGGCCAAACCACGCGCCTCGCGCAGTTCCTGGAACACGATGGCGTTCATGCCGCCTCCGAAATACTCGTTGAAGAGAAGCTCTATGGCCGCCTTCTCCGGTGTCCACTTCTTGCCCTCAGCGTGATACATGGTCATATAGATGTTCTTGGCATCATAAGGAGCCACCCACACCTCCGTCTTGTCAGTAGCCTGATGAAGATAAGGCTTAGCCTCCGGCTCTTGCAAGAATTTCCTTGGCGTGGCGTGGGCCGCGCTGACGATGCCGTCGACTGTCTTCATGTCGGAAGGCCCGAAATACATCACCGTGGCGCGATAACGGTTGAGATTCTTCAGCTTGTCGAGCAAAGCCTGTGGGTCTGCGTCGCGCAACTGCTTCTCGCTCATGTCGTTAAGCTGCGGGTTATACGCGCCATACTCGCCAAGCATGGTCAAGGCCGAGAAGTTTGCGCGCTGTTCGCCCTTGGCGTCGGCACGCGCCTTCAGCACTATGCCGACATACTTGTCGTAGCTTTCCTTGTCGGCCTTGGCACTCGTGAGCACGTTCTCAAGCAACCGCACCGCCGCGGGCATGTTGCTGTTGAGTCCGCTGATGGAAATGTTGATGGCGTCGTCGCCAACGCTCACGTTATAGCTGCACGCGAGCTTGAAGAACTGCTGCTGTATCTTCTCGTTGCTCAACTTGTCGGTGCCGACATACGAGAGATAGTCGGCGGCGACGGCATACTGGTTGTCGCTCTCGCTGCCGAAAGGATAATGATAGGTCAAAGAGAAGATGTCGTCGCTCGTATTCTTCTTATACAGATAGTCGAGGCCTTTCTTCGTTCGGGCCACCGTGAGGTCGCGCTTGAAGTCAACGAACTTGGGCTGTATGGGCTCCGGCTTGGCATTGACGATTTCTTTCAGAAACTCGCTCTGCTTGTCGTTGTTGGTCGGGATAGGTGTTATGTGCGGCTTTTCTATCTTGTGAATAGTGGTGTCGTTGCCTTGGGCCTTGAACACGGTGACGTAGCCATCGGTGAAGAACCTGTTGGCGAAGTCCACTATCTGGCTCTTCGTCATCTTGGCAATGCGGTCGAGAGAGTGGACCTCGTCGTCCCACTGCTTGTCGTTGATGAAAGCATTAACGAAGCGGTCGGCGCGCTCATCGTTCTTCCTCAGCGACTGGTAATATTTCAGCTTCATGTTGTTCACCGCCGACGGCAAGAGGTCATCGGAGAACTGGCCCTTCTTCAGCTTCTCAATCTCTCCGAGCATGAGCCGCCTCACCTCCTTGGTGTCTTGTCCCTCCTTTGGCAAGCCATAAAGGTAGAACATGCCATAATCGTGGTTTGACGACAGTTGCGCGCTTGCGCCCATCACCTTCATCGGGTTGTTGAGGTCCAAGTCGAAGAGTCCGGCCTTGCCATTGCTGAGCAAATAGCTTATAACGGATAGCGTGTCTTGCTGGGCCGACGCGGCAGCATCGGTGCGCCACGCCATGAACACGTTGGGAGCCTCAAGGCCCACGACGGTGGTGTCGACAGGCGCCATGAGCTTCTTCAACGGAGCGTATTGCGGATAAGAGAGGTTGTCGCTCTTCTTCCAGTCGCCGAAATACTTGTCGATGATGGCAATGGTCTTCTCGGGGTCGAAGTCGCCGGCAAGGCATATCGCCACGTTGTTTGGCACGTAGTAGCGATGGAAATAGTTTTTTATGTTGGTTATGGAAGGGTTCTTCAGGTGTTCCTGCGTGCCGATGGTGCTTTGCGTGCCATAAGGATGACCTGGGAAGAGCTTCTTGCTCATGGCTTGAATCTGCTTCTCGCCATCGCTGCCAAGGCCGATGTTGTATTCCTCATACACCGCCTCCAGCTCAGTGTGGAAGCCGCGTATGACCATGTTCTTGAACCTGTCGGCCTGCACCTTGGCCCAAGAGTCTATCTCGTTGGCCGGGATGTCCTCCACATAGCACGTGACATCCTCCGAGGTGTAGGCGTTGCTGCCTTGCGATCCAATGCTCGCCATGAGCTTGTCATACTCGTTGGGGATGTTATACCTGGCGGCCAGCTGCGATATGGAGTCAATCTCGTGGTAAGCCTTCTTCCTCATCACGGGGTCGGTGATGTGGCGATAACGCTCGAAGCGACACTCTATGGTGTCGAGCAGCGGGGCCTCAGCCGCCACGTTGCTTGAGCCGAAATGCGTGGTCCCCTTAAACATGAGATGCTCCAGGTAATGGGCCAGGCCCGTGGTCTCAGGAGGGTCGTTGCGCGAGCCTGTCTTCACGGCGATATATGTCTGAAGGCGCGGCGTCTCACGGTTGACGCTCATGTAGACCTTCAATCCATTGTCGAGGGTATAGACGCGAGCGTGCATCGGGTCGCCCGCCACCGTTGAGTAATGGTAACTCTTCTGCGCCTGGACGCTCACGGCGAGCGCGGCGACAAGCACACAAAGAAGTGTCCTCAAATTTTTCATATAATATAATGTGTAAATATGTGTCTCGTATGATGATAATCTTTTGCCTCACGGGCAACCTTAGCTCTCGAAGTCGACCTCATGGTCGAGTTGCGAGATGAAGTTGTCGAGCACCTCCTGGTCCACGTCGCCCATCCGGTACTCCTTCTCCGCGTCCTTTCTTATCTCGGCAATCCACGCCCTGCGCGCGGTCACGTAGTCGCGCCTGATGCTCTCGGCACTGTCGGCGTCGAGTTCCTTCAGACCGTAATAGTCCAGGATGAGGCGGTATGTCCACGCCCACTGGTATTCGCGGTAATGGTTGTCGATGTCGGTCAGGCGGGCGGTGACACCTTCTATTGAGTCGAGCTCCCCGCTCTTGATGTCACTGACAAGACGTTGCTCCTCGCTTGCCGGCAAGAGCAGGCCCGAGAGGTCGTTCCAGTCGCCCAATCCCACCTCGGTGGCTGGCGGAGCCAGCGTCGGGTCGCGCTTTAGCACGCGCTTTAGCACGGCCCCCATGTATATGCGCAGGGCTATGTCATAGTATTTTATGCCCTTGCGCAGCGACGAGGCATGGATGACATACTCGTGGAAGTTGTATGAGCTCACGTCTTCGCCCGACGCGGCTTGCAGGTCTTCGAGAATCTTCTTTCCCTTTATTATCTCCCCCACGGAGAAGGGCGAGAGCCAGTCGAAGTTGACAATGCTCTTCCTCGTGCCCTTGGGCCTGACATCTCGCTTGGGCCACTTGCGTATGTCGCGGTAGAGGCCCACGGTGGTTATGTTGCGTCCCGGCGACAGATACATGGTGTCGCCGTAGGCTATGAGATACGAGAACGGCAGGTTGCGTGTGTCGGGATGGTGCATCAGCTTGCCGAAGCACACGCTGAAGGTGCCTATCGTGGCCGGCATGAGCAGGTAGGCGCCGCTTGCCGTCTTGGTGCCTCTTTCGAGCACTCCCCAGTGGAGCGGTCCCATCTTGTAGGCGTGGTTTGAGAAATTGGTCGCCGAGCCGGCGTTGTAGAAGCTGAACTGCGAGCCTATGAGCAGCGAGCTCTTGTGGTGGCTGGCGGTGAACGGTCCGCAGAAGGCGGCGCACGCCTCGCCGTTGCTCATGTAGCAGTTGGCGAAGAGCACGCTCTGCGCTGCCGTGAAGCCATTGCTTATCTTGCACGCCTCGCCCACGAAGCAGTCTTGCATCTTCACCGAGTTGATGAGGCTTGAGCCGTGACTGATGATGGAGTTTTCGCAGATGACGCCCGTGCCGATGTAGACGGTGGCCTCCGGCGCCGATAGAATGGTGACGTCGCTGAGCCTTGCCGCGCCGTTCACCTCACACTCCTCGCCTATGACGGTATTGGTTATCTCCTTGGTGTTCACTATCTTCACCCCGTCGCCCAGGGTGCCACGGTCGGGCGAGGTGGCCTTGATGTCCTCTCCTATGAGCCGGCGCATGGCGGCCCAGAACCCACGGTCGCGATCATACTTCACCATGAGCGCGGCTATCTGGCTGTTGAGCCCGTCGAAGAGCACCACGTTGCCGTCGCCCACCTCGTTGAGCACCGATATGAGGTTGCCCTGCCCGAAGGTCGCGCCCTCGGTGGTCTCCATGGTGGAGACGTTGGAGATGTAGCAATCGTTGCCGATGGTGTAGTTGTTGATATAATTGCCGATGTTCTCTATCAGGCAGTTGTCGCCCACGCTGACGTTGCGCAGCGTGGCGTTGCAGATGCCCGAATGCTTGAGGAATCCAGGCGACACCTCGATGTTCTTTTCAAAACTGCCTATGGCGACATCGCCGTAGAGCATGACGTGTCGCATGTACTTGGGAGCGAAGTCGTCGCTCACCTTGACGTTGTCCCAGTTCTCGGCCCAACAGCCGTTGTCGTCGAGAACGTTTATTTCCTCTTCGGTTAAAGACCTGTATGCCATAATGTTTTTGTTTATTTGTCCGCCTCGGTTCCGGAAGCAGACCTGGTTTTAATCCTCCTCGGGATAGAGGAAGTCGTTGTAAGGGTATTTCTGCACGTGCAGCTCCCTCACCTTCCTGTAGAGCACGTCCCTGAACTCGTCTATGTTGTCCCTGTTTTTCGCCGACACGAAGATGCAGTCGTCGTTGAGCTTGGCCATCCACGTCTTCTTCAAGTCGTCGAGCGAGATGTTCTCCTTCCTCACCGGCGTCAGGTCGTCGGGGTCTTTCTCCGTCCAGCTGTAGTTGTCTATCTTGTTGAAGACGAGCATCGTCGGCTTGTCGGCGCACTCAAGGTCTTTCAGCGTGGAGTTTACCACCTGTATCTGCTCCTCGAAGTCGGGGTGCGAGATGTCCACCACGTGAAGCAGCAGGTCGGCCTCGCGCACCTCGTCGAGCGTCGACTTGAACGAGTCGACGAGATCGGTGGGCAACTTGCGTATGAAGCCCACGGTGTCGGCGAGCAGGAATGGCAGGTTCTTTATCACCACCTTGCGCACGGTGGTGTCGAGCGTGGCGAAGAGCTTGTTCTCGGCGAACACCTCGCTCTTGGCCAGCAGGTTCATCAGCGTCGACTTGCCCACGTTGGTGTAGCCCACGAGGGCCACGCGAATGAGCCGCCCGCGGTTCTTGCGCTGCGTGGTCTTCTGGCGGTCTATCTCCACCAGGCGCTTCTTCAGCAGCGACATGCGGTTCAGGATTATTCGGCGGTCCATCTCGAGCTGCGTCTCACCAGGTCCGCGCAATCCCACGGAGCCTTTGCCGCCGCCCGATCCCGAGCCGCCGCCCTGACGCTCAAGGTGGGTCCACATTCGCTGCAGGCGTGGCAGCATGTAGCGATACTGCGCCAGCTCCACCTGTGTCTTGGCGTTGGCGGTCTGGGCGCGCATGGCGAAGATGTCGAGGATGAGCGACGTGCGGTCGAGAACCTTCACGTGCAGCTCGTTCTCGATGTTGCGCAGCTGCTTGGCCGACAACTCATCGTCGAAGATGACCATGCCTATCTCGCGGTCGTTGTCTTCCTCGTCCTTGATATACTGGTGTATCTCCTCCAGCTTGCCCTTGCCCACGTAGGATGTCTGGTTGGGGCCGCCCACCTTCTGGGTGAACCGCTTCACGATAACGGCGCCGGCGGTATCGGCGAGAAATTCCAGCTCGTCGAGATATTCTGTCGTCTTGGCCTCGTCCTGCGTCGGAGTCACCAGTCCCACGAGGATGGCGGTCTCCGCCTTGCTGGCCTCGGCCTCGGAGTATTCAAATTCCTTCATTAAATATCAATTGTGTATTATCTTATGCAAAGATACATAAAAGATGGGAGACGATAAAGATGTGGATAATATTTTTTTGTAACTTTGCCGACTGTTAAAAAAACGGGCGGAAGCCCTAAAGCAAACAAAACAAAGATGAAAACAAGCATTGTTATTTCCATGGCATTGGCCATGGGCCTGGCCTTGGCTCCCTTGGCGGAAGCCGCTGCCAGCGTTGCGGGCATGGAAACGGTGGCGACAGCCAAGAAGAAAACGGTGAAGAAGACCACCAAGAAAACCAAAACAACGACGACGGCAAAGAAAGCCACGACGGCAACCGAGAGCACGGCAAAAACGGCTGCCACGACTTCGACAAGCAATAGCGGCAGTTTGCTTGGCGGCATAATCTCGGCCATAGGCAGAGAAAACAAGGGAGGGTCTATCCTCTCCGGCCTCTCTACCATCTTCGACGCCACCAAGGGCGCCACTAAAGACCGCATCGTGGGCTCATGGACTTACACCGAGCCGGCCGTGGTGTTCTCAAGCAACAACGTGCTGAGCGGCATCGGCGGCAAGGTGGCGGCGCAAGCCATAGAGAAGGAGCTGCAGACGCAACTGGAGAAGGCCGGCATAAAGAAGGGCATGATGACGATGACATTCAACAAGGACGGCAAGTTCACGCAGGTCATCGACAAGCGCGCCACGGCAGGCACTTACACCATCAGCGACCACAACGTGGTGCTCAACTATGGTGGCAAGGTAAAGCAGATCGTGGGCACGACACAGCTCGACGGCAACGACTTGCTCATCGTGATGGATGCCTCCAAACTGCTGAAATATGCCAACGTTCTGGGCGCGCTCACTGGTAACTCCGCATTGAAGTCGATTGGCAGTGCCGTCAGCTCGCTCGACGGCATGGAGATAGGACTGAAACTCAACAAATAGCCATGGACGGCCTGACCATCGTCTCCGACGACAACCCAAGGGTGCTGCTCGTGCAGCCCGTGGACAGCCACGACATGGAGGAGCTGGAGACGGAGGCCGCTTACCTGCGCGCCCACTCTCCCCTGCCCTTCCGCCTCGTGGCAATACGCGTGAAGAAGTGGAACGAGGAGCTGACGCCGTGGCCCGCGCCTCCCGTCTTCGGCAAGACTCCGTTTGGCGACGGCGCGCAAGCCACGCTCGACAAGATAACGTCAGTCATCGAGGAGCAATCGCTATTCCTAAGTGGCGACGCACCGGCACAAGGCGACCTTTCGCGCGTGGTGCTGGGGGGCTACTCCTTGGCGGGGCTCTTCTCGCTATGGGCCGGCACGCGCCTGCCGTTTGGCGCCATAGTGGCGGCGTCGCCATCGGTGTGGTACAAGGATTGGCTCGGCTATGCCGCGTCGCATCCGTCGCTCGCGCCTCATGTGTATCTTAGCCTGGGCGACCGAGAGCACCATTCCAAGACGGCCATCATGGCAACGGTAAACGACTGCATGAACCGGCAACGCGACTTGTTGGCGGGCCAAGGCGTGGACACCGAACTGCACATGAACCCCGGCAACCACTTCCAAGACAACGGCAAGCGCACCGCCATGGGATTCGCGTGGTGCATCGAGAAAATTTAGAAGTCATCGGCTTATCACTGAAACCCCGATGCGATTGTTTTTTTAGAAGAAAAATCCCGAAAAACTGACATGAATCAAAAAAAATGTTTATATTTGCAACCGAAAACCATGTCATAAACCTTCCGGACGACCGTTATTGCTATGGAAGCCCACAGAGGGAGGCGAAAAGGATGCTCACGAGGAGTGTCCTGGCATTGGGGATCATATATATGATTAAGGCGTTTATCTGACGCTTTGTTCTTGACGGCGCGAAATCTGGAAAATTTCAATTACGGTCAAAGGGCATGGCAACGATAGATGTTCATGGGTGTGTATTCCACCAAGCCAAAGGTATACCTTATTATATAAGGTATGCCAATGGTGTGATATACATATTGGCGTGGGCTTCTGCGTTGCTCGTTCTGACTGTAATGGGCATTCCAGAGCCTCGCGACGTGGGACGGGTAACGATAGGACTCCCACGCTTTTCTTGTGTATAAACCTATAACAATTTTTTTAAACTAACTTGGGGTTCGGGAGCCTGCCCTGCGATTTATTAACGCAAACTGAGATATGGTTGTAAGGCACCGGAGAGACGCAATGATAACAAACGGTAACGCATGCCGTCGTTGTGGCAGAAGTTATTGGGAGCTATTGCCCGCATGCCCATATTGCGGGAGCACGAATAGGGGCGCGTCTTCCGCCGACACATTTGAGACATCCGCAAAGCCCATGGATCCGCGCAAGGCCATGAAGCTGATTAGCGACAATTTCTACTACATTTTCCTCGCGTTCTCCATGATATGCGCGGTCTTGGTTGTCATTCATGACATTCCTGAGAACATCTCCAACCACTTCAGCGATGCCTTCCAGTCCTTGCAAACCAAGACACGGGTCTTGTTTTGGGTCATATATCTCATTCAGCAGGCAATGTTCTGCCATTGGCTGACGACTGAGTACAACGCCCTTTCCTCCCTGCGCATTCGCAAGAGATTCAACAGCGCCTTGGCTTGGACTACCTTCATTCCCCTTGCCAACCTTTATTTTCCGCAAGCAATGGTCCAGGAGCTTGAGGACAGGCTTTATTACCTCCAAGTGCCCCGCGTCAACATCCGCTTTGTGCCGATATGGTGGTTCTTTCAATGCATAGCCTATCTCTATATGCTTGGCACCAGCTTGGGGCTGTTGGGATTCCTCAATAATCCAGACATGTTCTGGCTTGTGGTAATCATAGAGCTTTGCTGGGCCGTGGCGATATTTTGCCAAGGCTGTCTCCTGTATGGTTTCATGTCCGCCGTCAACACGGTGGGGCAAGGTCGCCGCGCGCGTCATCATCGTTAAGTAGCTAAACGAAATAATAATAAAAAAAGTCATTATATGCCTTTAAGTTCAGACAATCCAAATTACTTACTCATCGGCTTAGGCGGTACAGGTGGTAAGATTTTGAAAGAGTTTAAGAAACGCCTCTTCCGTGAACATCCAGACGACATGGAGCGCGTGAAGTTGATTCCAGCCATCGAGTTCTTGTATATAGACTCCACGGAGGAAATGATGAACAAGAACCACAAGGACAAGGACTGGCGCGTCTTGGGCAAGGATGCCACTTTCACGCAAAACGAGTTCCTGCTCATCAAGCCTGGCGAGAACTCGGTGTCGCAGATTCTCGACAACATCGACAACTACCCGGGATTACGCCACATCGTAAAAAATGGAGAGGCGATGCGCGCCACGCTGGGGCAAATTGGCGCTGCCGCAGGACAAAAGCGGCGCGCTGGTCGCATCATGTTCGCGTCAAACGCCTCAAGGTATCTCTCTGCCATCGAAGGGAAGTACATCTCCCTGCGCAACCGCACGAAGAAGGACTCGCTTCACATCTTCATATTCACGGGCCTGGCCGGTGGCACCGGTTCCGGCTCAATCGTGGATGCAGTGTGCCAGGCGAGGAAGAAATATCCATCGGCAGACATTGACGTCTACGCCATGGTGCCGGAGCTGAACATCCCACCGAAGTTTGACACGGGCCGTTATCAGCAAAACGGGTATGCCGCCCTGCGTGAGCTCAGTGCCTTGAACGTGCCTTATGGCTGGCGGCCAAGCGACGTGCTGACGGGCGAGGAGCATATCAACCTCGGGAACACGGAGGGACAGAAGAAGCAATTCGGGCTCGTGCTCTTCAGCAACGTGAACGAGAACGGCATAGTGGTGCCTACCATCACCCCGGTACTTCATCGCCTGGTGGCCGACACGGTATACTTCAACATCTTCCTCCAGAACAATCAAACCACGCATGACTATTTCCGCTCTTGGAGCTGCGAGAACCGCGACGACTACCTTGTTGAGTATAGCACGAAGTCGAGGAAAGGAGACCTCGTGCCGAAACGCACCAAGGCTGTCAGCACGTTTGGCATCAAGCGCATCGTCTACCCCGAGAACCGCATCATGGAGCACATGAGCTATACGCTCAGCCAGCGCGTCATCTGGCAGATGCACTACAACAATTTCAAGGAGGAAGGAGAAGGATTCGTCAATGAGCCTGTCCACAAGGATTATTCCGAGTTTACCAAGAACGAGGGCAACTTGCGCGAGTGGCGCCTGGACGACCGCCACCTAATGCTCGAAGAGAGGATCTTGGACACCGACAAGAAGTTTGACGATTTCCAGACCTTCTGGAACAACGTGACCGGCTTCTACAATTACGCGGATGCCAAGGCCGCGGATTCTGAGCCCGTGCGTTTCCTGGAACAATATTGCGAAGACCAGTTCCAGCACCAGTTCCGCTTGAAGCAGGGCGTGGAAGACTATTACAAAGACAAGAGCGCCGACAGGGTAATGCGTGAGCAAGCGGAGCATATCGTCGAATCCATCGAGAAGCACCTGTACACGCAGTGGTATGAGGGCAAATACTCGATGGCCGACCTGATGGGCATCTGTGAGGAAATACTTATCTACCTGAAGAAGAAAATTGACAACAACGAGAAGGAAATCAGCAAGATAGACGATGACATAGCCACGTTCTCAGAAGACCAGGCCGCCAACAACAACGAGTTCAACCATGCCGGTTTGCTGAAGCGTGCCATTGGCGGGTCTTCGCGCATCTACTCCGACCATCAACAGATATTATGCGACTTGTATGTAGCGCGTACGCGAAAGGTAGCCAAGGCTTTCGAAGGCAAGCTCCTTGGCCGCCTGAGAAACAACTTTGAGGACTTCCAGGCGCAGATGACCGAGTTCGTGGGATGCCTGCTCAAGGCGGAAGACGACCTCGTGAAGGCCATTGCCGACCGCACACGTGCCAACACCGACCTGAACCTGCAGAAGACCATAGTGGAGGTAAGCGAGGACGACAAGATGGCGGCCTTCGAGGAGAAGATTGAGCGTGACCGCACCAAGATGGAGTCGCTGGCCACCATCATGCGACACAAGCTCGTGCACGACCAGACCTACGCGCATTTTGGCGACTTGGCAAACCAAATGGGAGACGATGCCATACAAGACATTGCCGAGAACTATCTTGCCCTGCAGTTGAAGGCATATCACGATGACGACGATGATTTCCGCCGAGACAAGATAATCGGCATCAACGTGCTGCAGGAGCTGCAAAAGCTCTTGCGCAACAACCCGCAGATGGATATCAACATCTTTGCCCAGAAAATCGTGGAGCAGTGTGGAGTGTTCTTGAAGCTCGACAATGCCGAGCTGACAAAGTATATGCCCAACAACCCCAACCCCAACAGCGAGCGGGCCTCCATCGACCAAAAGACGCTGCTTATCTGCTTGCCCAACTACGAGGGCGACGACAAGCTCAAGGAGTTTGCCCATCAGCTGGAGGACGCTTTCCGCGGCGCGGCATCGGCAGACAACACGTCGCTGGCAATAGACCATTCCAGCTCGAAGAGCAACGAGATAACGATAGTCGAGGTGCGTTACCTGTTCCCCATTCGTTGCCTATCATGGTTGCCTGAGTTCAAGAACAAGTACGAGCTGCTTGTCCATTCACCCAACGAGGCGGAAAGGAAGCAAAACGAGATTCTCCTTCATTCGGAAGGAGACGGCAGTGACCTGCCTCAGCTTGAGGGTGAAGGAGACGGCCCGAAGGGGGCTGAGTTGTTGTCTTATTTCTTCCTCGCCGTGGCTTCTGGCATCATGGCATGGGGACACAACGCCCAGGAAGAGCACGGCTGGTGCTACGTGCAGGTAGACCCGACATTCGGCACGAAGGAGATAAAACTCATCTCGCCGACATTCACGGGCATCATCGAGTCGGAAGCACTTACGGCCGACATACGCAACGAGATCATCGACAAGGTGGACGACTTGCTAAAGAAGCCCGACTTGACCATGAGCCAGCGAAAGACGATACAGCAACGCGTGGTTGTCGTCGTGCAGAAGCAGATAGTCAATGAGACTTCCGGCACGTCGACCCCGAAGTTCCGCGAATATGCCACCGCTGCTAAGATGGCAATAGATAAAATACAAAAGTAACTTTAACAAGACAGAAAGACAATGGCAAATAACAGAATCAGATACAATTGGGGAGTGTGTACCAATCGCGATGCCGATGGCAACGGCACGCCGTGTGAGTGTTGCGCGAGCAAGGAGAAGCAAAGGGTGCTTGCCTCGCACGAGTTTGTGTGCCGTGTATGCAAGGAGCCCTTGCAGAAGGTGCAAGCTCCGAAGTCGTTTGCCGAGAAATACAAGGGACTCCTCATAGGAGTCGCAGCCGTGGCGGTGATTGGTGGCGCGGGAGCCGGAATAGCATTTTCGGGAGGAAACAAGGAGGAGACACAGACCCCTACCGGAAACACGGCAAATGACGCTCAGGCTCAAGATACCACAGCAGCCCCCGCCGTTCAAAAGGCGTCGGCTACAAGTAGCCAAAAATTTGCCGAGCATCCAACAACTGTCACCAAGGAAGAACAAACCAAGGTCATAGTAGAAAAGCACCAAACCACGTCAACGACCCAAACACGTTCTTCTTCCGCATCGTCTGGCTCAAAGGACCTCGGATATGCCGTTTATCGCGGAGGATTAAAAGGCGGCAAGCCCGATGATGTCAATGGCAGGTTGACATTCAAGTCGTCTCATGTTATCGACAGCCGTGACCCCAAGGGCAGAGTCGCTGACGCAGGCGATTATGTCATTGGCGAGTTTTCTGAAGGCCACTTGGTGCAAGGAATATGGTACGGTTCCGACAATGTCGTAAAGGGAAGTGTTATAATAGGAAAGTAAAATCCTGGGTTATGCGATTTGTAGTCTTACTTCAATTGCTATTTCTCGGTTGGGGTAGCGCAATGGCCGCTACCCCACACCAACATGGCTATTCAACTGTTTTACTGCGTCAACTCGCAAGCAGGATAGGTTTTACCGTCGATACATTAAGAGTGGACAGCGGCACATACAGTATTGGAAAATACCAAGGGCATGCCTTGACAGCCGACTTAAACAAGAATGGAGTCGTGGAGAACATAGGCGTTGCCCTTTTCCCAACGACAATGAAAGCTCAGGCTCGCTCAGACCGTCAAGTCATGCGCTTTTTGGAACGCTACATGCTGGAGTTGCTAACATTGCGCGACGTACGTCTCGTGGACAAGAAAGCGGACGACAAGGTGTTTTTCCGAAAGGGAGACTTGAACACGTTGCTGCGAAATGCCCAGAGTGATGCATTTTCATTGATAAAACATACTAAATATTATGAAGCCACATGGACTCGTAAGGGCACAGCGGATGTAACGATTGTATTTCCTCCCAATATTGAACTTATAAGTGGGGCTACAGCCGTTGAGCTCAAGGATGGGTTGCAGGAACAACTACGTGGTTCTTCACAAAACGCACTATCCGTTGAAGCATGGCAAGAGAATGCATTGGAAAAGAAAGCTGACGGGATATGGACAACGAGACCTGTGACTTACTATGGACTTAAAACTCTCAACGACGCGGTATATTTAAACAAGGAAGGCACGAGATACGTTCCAGTTTTCAACGCCAAACATATTGAAGAGTCAGCACTCAATCTGGCCTTGGGAGTGGTGGATAATTCAGATTATCGCCTAGTCGTGGAACAGACGCTCTATGGCTTCAAGAACGCCACTTATACGGTGAGTCTTAACAAATGGCTTAATTACTGTACTGACAATGGCCTCAAATTGTATGCTTCAGTAGAGGAAGTGCGCGATGATGGCGTGAAACTGTTTGTATTGGCAGAAAGTAAAGACTTTGGCTTCAATCACGTGTTATCACTCGTGATTCCAAACTCGATCATGTCTGATGGGCAAGGAGCGTTGAAAGGTAAACTCACGCCGTTCATTCCCACCGATAATGTCAAGAACCTGTATGAGATTTCGTCAAAGACGAATCGTAAAAAAAATCGACTATGAATAAGACCGCCATATTATTTTTTGTCCTCTTATTGTCTGTCGGCGCAAGCGCACAGTCTGCCTCGTCAGCCATTGAGCAAATCAACAAGGTAAAGAGCGACACCAGCTACATTTCCGCGGAGACCACAATGCAGACATGGGATGAAGCTTATTCGGGAGCCAAGGCCATACTGGAAGCCAACATTCAAGATTGGGCACACGCAAACAGGATTGACAGTAAGGATGGAACCCTCATGGTGAAATCCAACAAGAATATCTTGGAGATAAAGACCAATCGCGGCAAGTATGTAAGGGTCTTCCTCTATGTGCGCAAGTCTGATATTATCCCCGTTGACAAGAAACAGGATGTAATGGTCATAAAATCAGGTGATGGTGCTACATATAAGCCTCTCAAGGAAAGTGAGGCCAAGAGGCATGACGAGAAAGAGATGAGAAAAAGCAACGTGAAAAGTCAAGTCATCGTCTTGTCTGATGGCAACAAGAAGAGAGCTTCACAAGTGGAGCTCAATGATGAAGAAAAAGCGTTTGCGGCAGTGAGTCAATTCAATTCAGTCAAGCCAATTGTAGAAAGAATAAGACAAGATGGAAGACTTATCGACTATGGCAAATATAAAGACATGCCTTCCGAGGGCATATGCTATCTGTTTGTTTACGATAAAAGTGGCGTTGTGAAGGCTGTGTTGAAAAGAGATTCCACGATGCTCAATCTTCGCACCCAACAAGAAGACGATATCGACAACTATAAAGGCTGTGGAGCCATTTGGCTTCGCATGAAACAACAACATCAATGAAACGATTATTTTTTATATTTTACTCTCTTTTGTTTGCGGCATCGATATTCGCTGAAGATGCCGTAACGGTAAAACTTGCAGGTGGCCTTGATGGCAACGTGCCCCTTCGCGAAAAGATGGCCAATGAGCTCACCGTGATGCTGACAGAGATAAACGCCGCGCAAGCTGCCGGGCGCGACTTGGACTTCCATCGAATGAATGTTTCCCAGACTGTCAGCAGGTCCATGGCCATGTTGTGGGAGAACACGCCGTTCGTGTGCACCGACGCGGAAATCGTGGAAACGGTCTTGACCACGGGCACGGGTTATCAGGTGCGCAATATCCCGTTGATGATGAAGCCCTCTGGCAACCGTGCATTTAATGAAGAGGAATATCAAGAGGCTGTGGTGAGTTTTGACAAGACTGGAAACGTGGAGAGCTTTTACCTGTCTATCAGCATGAACCTCTACATGAACGTCATCAAAAGCAACCTGCAACTCACGGATTTGCGGAGACGTCAGCTTATCCTTGATTATGTTGAGCAATTCCGCACGGCTTATAACCAAAAAGACATCAAGTTCCTCGAACAGGTCTTCTCTGACGACGCTTTGATTATTACGGGCCGTGTCATAATGCAGAAACACGAGGAAGGCTTCGCGACCCCGGAGATTAAGTATAACAAGCAATCGAAACAGCAATACATAAAGAACCTGCGGGGCACTTTTAGCCGGGCGAAGTATATTCATGTCACCTTTGACGACATAGAGGTGATGAGGCATCCCACCAATCCCGATTTTTATGGGGTGACTCTTCATCAAGGCTATACCAGCAGCAATTATCATGACGATGGCTACTTGTTCTTGCTTTGGGATTTCTCCGACGAGAACAAGCCGCAAGTGCACGTGCGCACGTGGCAGCCTGACAAAATAGACGACAAGCCTCTTCCGAAAGATAAAGTTTTCAGCTTATCCGACTTTGATATATAAAATGTTTATTATGAAGCAATTAGCTATTATTTTATGCCTCCTGCTAACATTTTGCGCGGTGAAGGCACAGCGTGTCGTGGTGAAAGACTTCCAACTACGACCTAACGATCTTGCCGCGCGTGAGGTTGTCAGACAAGACGCGAATCATAAAGATTGCGCCATGATACGTGTTCGCGTGGTTGGCGTAAAAGACATGAAGTTTAATGAAGCGGTTGACGATGTAAAATTTGAGCACGGAGAGTATTTGGTTTATGTCAGTCCAGGCATACAGAAGCTCACTTATAGTTCTTCGGAGCAGAATATTAAGGGTGTCGTGGATTTGAATGCTTTTGGTGTTGATATTGACAGTAAGAGAGTGTACCTTTTGCAGTTTGAGACTTCTAACAGATTGCGTTCAGCCGTGTTCATGGTTAGCCCTGCGACCGCTAAAATCATTTTTAACGGTAAGCAACTTTTAGCAGATTCAACTGGTGTCGCAATGGCCGATTTGCCTGTTGGCACTTATGATTTTGCGGTATCGGCAAATGGCTATGAACAGCAGGATGGTAAGGTGACACTGTCCGAAGACAATGTGTCCACGATGACTTATGTAGATTTGGAAAAGGTAACACGTCCCGTAACGATTAACTGTAACACCGATTCTGTAAGTCTGTTCATAGACGGTGTTTATTATGGTTTGCCTGTCAATCAAAAGTGGATAGTGAACTTGACAGATGGCAAGCATCAGCTTCGTATGACAAAACCACGATACAAGGACACAGAAGATAAGTTCACGGTTGATGGCAGCCCATTGTCTCTTGACAAGGAAATGAATATGCGACATTTGAAGACCGTTAAGCATACGGAAGAAAGGTCTCACACACGTGTCAATGTCCGCAACTGTGGGTACGTACTCTTTGGTGGCGACTTATTTGATAAAGACAAACAAGACGGATATAAGTTTGGATTAAGACTGAATTTAAATTTCATCAATCACTTTTGGGGAGCTTTTGCCTTAGGTTGGGGTGTGAATTTAGGCACCCAGTTCATGGACAAAGATTACAGGAAAGCCCATAACAGTACGAGCACTGACGAAAGTGAAAGTGACAGCAAGAAAGATGGCGATGTAGCTTTCTACGCAGACGCGCCTTTACAGGCTGGATTTAGCATTCCTTTCGGGAAGTATAATAGGCATATGTTTTCCTTGTTGGGCGGCGCGTATGGCAAGTATGCTGTCAATTTAGGGACTGATTTTCTAAAAGACGACAGCTATTCAAAATCATCCAGTGGTAATGATTATTTTGACTATGGCTTGCGCGGTACCATCCGTCTCGATTTCAATCAAGTAAATATCAGTTTTGACATCAGCAACAGTTTAAATGACAAAGGCATTTCATTCGGATTGAGTGCTGGTTGGAGATTCTATATGTAACAAACTAATTATACTCGTTATGAAAAGACAATTATTTATTCTTATCCTTTTTATGTTCCCCCTGTACTTTGCATGTGCCCAGGAACTAAAGGTTAAAGAGGTTCGACTTTTACAAGAAGACAAGACTGCCGAGCTAAAGCAAGTGAAAGATATCAACGACAACCTTTGTGCCATGATAAAGATAGATGCTGACGGTCTGAAAGATCTAAACTTCCCTAATAAAAATCAGTACGTGAAATATGAGTATTCCAATGGGGAACACCTTGTTTACATACCAGACTCATATTATAAGCTTACCATGCAAAATGAGCAATACCTTCCATTGGACATAAATTTCAAGGAACAGTTTGGCATCCGCTTCCGCGGAGGCAATACTTACCTCGTAAAGCTCGATGTTCCATCTAACAAAAAAGTCACTTTATCTGATATCTACTTTGACATTACTCCAGCCTCAGCATTGCTTACTATTAACGATGAGCCCATGGAAAAGCATGATGATGGTAAATACCAGATGAATGCGGAGCCAGGTAACTACTCGTATACAGTGACTGCGGAAAACCATCTTCCTTATCATGGTTCATTCTCTATCACGAGCCCTACCTCGAAGACTATGGCCATCAAGCTAAAACCTGTCCAGATTAAGGTTGGTTTCAAATGTAATATTGACGAAGCGTCTCTTTACATTGACAACATCAACTACGGAGAGATAAGCAATGATAGCGTTCAGCACTTTTCTGTACCTGAGGGTAATCATGATGTTCGCATACAGGCAAAGGGATTCTTAGATTGGCAAGAAAAATTGTCTTTCAATGCTTCAACTCCTATAGTTGAGGCTAACATGGTGAAAAACACCAATCAGCATGATATTCATGCCGTGAAAGTAGATGTGATAACAGACTCTAAACGACTATATAAAAACAACAAACTTGTCAAAGAATATTCCAGATATTATGATGGAATCAGTTATGGAGGATATACCATTTATCTTATGCCAGGAAAGAGTTACCTGCTTTCAGATGGTCTCTTCAAGAAGAAGATTGTTACAGTAGAAGAAAACAAGCCACAAGAAGTGTATCTTCATTAAATGAACTAATAACAGAATAAATGCAATCACGAAGGAATAATACTATTCTTGTTCTATTATTAGGGCTCCTGCTTCTTTTCTCTTGTACGAGCAAGAAGCAGGAGGCTTTGAACCAATTGGAAAACCTTACTGAGGACGTTGAGAAAAACGGTGGCTCGTGGAGTGAAGAGCAGTGGAAGCAAAAGTATGACGTATTCGTGCAGATACGCTCAGACATCTACAAGTATGACTATAATGAAAAAGAGCGTGCCGAGATAGGAAGCCTGGAAGGCCGTTGCGTTTCGGCAATGGCCAACCATCTCTCTGGCGGAATGCTTAAGAAGTTGAAAGATTTCGGCACGGAACTGGGAGGCTCCTTGAAAGGCTTACTGGAAGGTATAGGCAACAGTTCTGCCTCTGATGATTAAGAGATTGACTTCAAGAAATCGTCTATAGAGGTGTCTTCTTGATCACCGTCCTGCTTCGTTGAGGCAAAAGGAGAACATGAGTCTTCGAAGAAGGAACTATCATTGCTGGCAAGAGTATCTTCACTCTTGTCAGCTTTTTCTATTTGGGAAAATGGATTGCCATCATCAATCTCTCTGCCGTTGTCCATTTCCGCAAACGGGTTGCCATCATCAACGCTTGTCGCGGTTTCATTGTTTTCCAATTCGGCAAATGGATTGTCACTGTCAATGCCTGCCGATGCATGAGGAGTTTCGGCAAACAGTGTGTCACCGAAAGGATCGTCATCGAGCCCGGCACTGCCAGTGCCATTTAAAACATCATTTGAGAAGAAAGGCGAATTACCTTCTGCCAGGAACAGGTCTTCTTCTGAAGCTTCTTCTTTTTTGCCTTCCTCCATGCCTGTATCTTCCCCTGCATCCTCAATGCTTGTCTCTCCATTTGGAATATCAGAATTCATAATGGCATTGAAAATGTCAGATGTGTTTTCATCGCCCTCATTGAAATTTGAGAAAATGTCACTTGAATCGATGTTGCTTATGCCCTCGTCGAATCCACCTTTGTTAACATCGTTACCTTCTACCATAGTGTACAGTCGTTTATTGTAATGTATTTATATCTTTCCACTTAATTCATCCACCATCCAGCCGACAACATCCTCTGCCCTGACAGATTGCGGACTTAAAAGTCGCCGGCCATGTAGACGCATGGCTACTGCCTTGCCTGCTGTCATATGTGTATCAAGTTCATATATAATCAATACGCAAATTTAGCAAAAAAACTTGGAAAAATAATTCAGGACATTTTTTATTTTACCCTGATTATGCAAAGTCTTGATCGTTATATATAACTTTGCATTACTGCGCATACAAACAGCACATTCCTAAAAACCATTTATCATGAAAACCGAACTGGAAAAATGTATGGCCGGAGAGACTTTTTCTGCCGATGAGTCAACACTGAGCCTCAGTCTGCGTGCCAAGCGACTGGTGCGCCAACTCAACGCCTGCGACTATGCCGACGGCGAGTCGAAGGCCGCCACGCATTCCACCGACCCTTCCGTGCGTAATCATAGCGACAATCACAACGCCGCATTCTGGTGCAACACTTATTCACGACCTATACGCATAGAAGACGAGGTGTGGATAGGCGGCGGTGCCATAATACTGCCTGGCGTGACGATAGGACACGGCGCAGTCATAGGAGCTGGTGCCGTGGTGACACGCGACATCCCTGCCCTCTCAGTGGCGGCGGGTTGCCCGGCACGCGTGATAAAGAAGATTGAGACGAAAGAAAGATAACGACACCGATTTAATTATCATGGTTGTCTTTTCATTTCATCCGATGCTTAGTAGTCATCTCGTTTCTGTCGATACGAGGTGACAACGGCGGCCTTACAGCGCCTTCTTGTCATCGTCATCGCCTTTCATGGCATAGCCTTTCCATGAGCGGTAATACCACTCAATGGATTTGTATTCCACTTTCTTTTGTATTGGGAATCCCGACGATTTCATCATGCGCATATGGGCCAGCCAACCATTCTCAAAGTAATAGTAATCTTCCAAGAACTCCACTTTCAAGCTGTCGTTCTTGATGTATTGAGGCAAAGAGTCCTTTACAAGGGTGTCAAGCATGTCGAGCATCACCTTGTTGTGATACTTCAGCATGTCGCCCAACGAAGAAAGGCGCGCAACTGCAACTCCTCGCCAAAGGGATTGGCGTTGGCATCCTTCCACTCGTTTGCAATCTCCTCAAACGTGAGGTGTCGCTGCTCCAGCAGCGCTATCAGCCAGCAATAGAATCTTACACGATTGTCCATAACCTACAATATCTAATGAGTATTCATAAGAATCTTTGTCAATTCCTCTCGTCAATGCTTTTCCATATCTCCCGATAAGAAGACTTCCTCATGCCGCCAAACAATCCGCCTGACGGGTATGTATGCATACTGCCACACTTCGGGCATCTCACTGGAGCTGTGAGCACAGTAGCCATCCACTCGCAACCCATCCCTTCGAACTTATTGCCGCAATCATCACAGGTAAACTTTGTAGTTCCTCTAAGCATAAGCCACTTGATTTAGAATATTATTGTTTTTGATTTCTCGGTTGCAAAGTTACGGCACAGATACGACAAATGTAGACACACCGGATATAAACGCCGTTACGGTGCAATCGCATCGCGATTACAGTGTAACGGCGACGCGATTGCACCGTAACGGCGACGCTAATTCGGCGCTTTTTCCACGCCCAAAAACCATCAAAGTTGTAATGCGGTGATAATCAACGATTTACCAAAATGACCCATAATCGCGTCATTTCCACGCAAGCGACAGCTTGGTTGAAAAAAATCGATTCTCAGGCGACCATTTGTAAAATGTTATTACCCAATTTAACAGAGGTGCATCGTCTGCTTTGCAGGGCGGGTAGGAATGGTTAGGGGCCGTCCGCAACCAATGTGGATGCATGGGGAAATACGAGGCATTGTGCCATCACGCCAAATTTGTGGAAGACCCTATTTTGGTTAAAAAAAGGTAAGGCGGCATTTTGGGGCATATTATATTTGCCAACTGTGATAATTTGAGTAACTTTGCACGGAACTATTGCAATAACTCAACAGTATTTTTATAAGGTAAAGATGAAACAATACCGTTTAGTGGACACGGTGCTTGGCTGGGTGGCTTTCGTAATAGCCGCCTTCACATACGTGTCTACCATTGAGCCGACAGCCTCGTTTTGGGACTGCCCTGAGTTTATCACCACAGGCTACAAGCTGGAAATCGGCCATCCGCCAGGGGCGCCGTTCTTCATGCTCACCGCCAACCTCTTCTCCCATTTCGCGAGCGACCCGTCGCAGGTGGCCAGAATGGTGAACACCATGTCGGCGCTTCTTTCAGCCACAACCATCCTGTTCCTCTTCTGGACCATCACGCACCTCACTCGCAAGCTCATCGTGAGAGACTGGAGCGAGATGAGCCTTGCCAAGCTGATTGCCATCGAGGCGTCGGGCATGGTGGGCGCGCTCATCTACACGTGGTCTGACACGTTCTGGTTCTCGGCCGTTGAGGGTGAGGTGTATGCCTATTCCTCAGCGTTCACCGCCGTGGTGTTCTGGATCATCCTCAAGTGGGAAGACCATGCCGACGAGCCTCACTCCGACCGTTGGCTCGTGCTGATATTCTACATGACCGGCCTGTCCATCGGTGTCCACTTGCTCAACCTCTTGTGCCTACCCGCCATCGTGCTGGTGTATTGCTACAAGCGGTTCCCCGACGTGGAGGTGAAGGGCTCGCTCATTGCCCTCTGCGTCAGTTTCGTCATCCTCGCCGCCGTGCTCTATGGCGTGGTGCCGGGCATCGTGACCGTGGGCGGATGGTTTGAGCTGTTCTTCGTCAACACCCTGCACCTGCCGTTCAACACCGGACTCATTATATATATAGCCTGCCTCGTGGTATGCACCATCTGGGCCATCTACGAGAGCTTCGCCGCGAGAAGCAAAAAGCGAGAGAACATCTCCTTCCTGCTCTCTTTCGCCCTCATCGGCATACCGTTCTACGGCTATGGCTGGTCGGCGGTCGTCATCGGCATCATCATCCTCGCCATCGTCGCCTTCCTGCTCAACCGCAAGAAGATAGTGGAGAAGAAGCCGGTGTATCTCGTCACGTCCCGTTTCAAGAACACCGCCCTGCTCTGCATGCTCATGCTGATGATAGGCTATTCGTCTTACGCCCTCATCGTGATACGCTCCGTGGCCAACCCGCCAATGGACCAGAACTCGCCAGAGGACATCTTCACCCTTGGCTCTTACCTCAGCCGTAACCAGTATGGTGAATACCCGTTGTTCTACGGCCAGGCGTACACCTCGCAGGTGGCCCTGAAGCAGGACGGTGACATGTGCACGCCGGTCATGAAGCCGGGCGCGCCAGTCTACAGCAGAAAGGAGAAGGCGTCGAAAGACGAGAAGGACTCCTACTTCGTGGTGACACACAAGGACAAGTATGTGTACGCGCAAAACATGATCTTCCCGCGCATGTACGACTCCAGCCACGCCCAGGACTATGAGTCGTGGATGGGCGGCGTGGATGGCACCGACGTGTCTTACGACCGCTGCGGTGAGCAGATGACCGTGAAGATGCCGTCGCAGATAGACAACATACAGTTCTTCCTCTCTTACCAGTGCAACTTCATGTACTGGCGCTACTTCATGTGGAACTTCGCCGGTCGGCAGAACGACATCCAGGGCAACGGCGAGCTGGAGCATGGCAACTGGATTACCGGCATACCGTTCATCGACAACGCGCGCCTGGGCGACCAGTCGAAATTGCCGAAGGACCTGCAAGCCTATGACCCCGTGACCAACCCCGGCGGCAACAAGGGACACAACGCGTTCTATTGCCTGCCGCTCATCCTCGGCCTTATCGGTCTCTTCTGGCAGGCGTTCCGCGGCCGTCGCGGCATACGCCAGTTCTGGGTGGTGTTCTTCCTCTTCTTCATGACAGGTCTCGCCATCGTGATATACCTGAACCAGACGCCGGTGCAGCCGCGTGAGCGCGACTATGCTTACGCCGGCTCGTTCTACGCCTTCGCCATTTGGTGCGGCATGGGCGTGGCGGCACTCTACGACCTGCTGGGCAAGCGCGTGAAGATGAACCGCGTGGCCCTCGCCGCCGTCATCGGCGTGCTCTGCCTGCTCGTGCCATTGCAGATGGTGTCGCAGACATGGGACGACCACGACCGCTCCGGACGATACACTTGCCGCGACTTCGGCCAGAACTACCTCATGTCATTGCAAGACAAGGGCAACCCGATAATCTTCACCAATGGCGACAACGATACCTTCCCGCTCTGGTACAACCAGGAGACTGAGGGCGTGAGGACCGACGCGCGCGTCTGCAACCTCTCTTACCTGCAGACCGACTGGTATATCGACCAGATGAAGCGTCCGGCCTACAACTCGCCGGCAGTGCCCATCACGTGGTCAAGGCTCGACTATTGCTCCGGCACCAACGAGTATATCGAGGTGCAGCCATCGCTAAAGGACCAAATCAAGCAGTTCTACAAGCAGAATCCGGCACAGGCCAAGGCGCAGTTCGGCAACGACCCGTTCGAGCTGAAGAACATCCTCAAGTACTGGGTGTGCTCCAAGAGCCAAGACTTCCATGTCATACCGACCGACACCGTCTTCGTCACCATCGACAAGAACGCGGTGCGCAAGAGCGGCATGATGATGGCGTCTGACACTATCCCCGACCGTATGGTCATCTCGCTCAAGGGCAAGAATGCCCTCTACAAGAACGACCTCATGATGCTCGAGATGATAGCTCAGTGCAACTGGACGCGTCCACTCTACGTGGCAGTGACCGTGGGCGAGGAGAACTTCATGAACCTCGGCGACAACTTCGTGCAGGAGGGCCTTGCCAACCGCATCACGCCATTCACCACGAACGTGCCGGGGGCCAAGAACTTCGACACCATGACCACCTATCACAACATGATGGAACGCTTCCGCTATGGTGGCCTCTCGAAGCCGGGGCTGTATATCGACGAGACCGTGATGAGGATGTGCTACACCCATCGTCGCCTCTTCGCCACGCTTGCCCTGCACCTCATAGCCGATGGCAGGAAAGACCTCGCCAAGAAGGCCCTGGCCAAGGCCATGAAGGAGATACCTGAGTATAACGTGCCAATCAACTACATGTCGGGCGGCTCTGACCTCGCCAAGGCTTACGCCCTCGTTGGCGACAAGGCCAACGCCACGAAGCTTGACAAGGAGGTGTTCAGCGTGGCTGAGCAATATGTCAACTATTATCTCAGCTTGCAGGGCATCCGCTTCCAGCAGTCGGCTCGCGACGTGCTGACGCAGCTGTCTATCATGGACCAGACCACTGAGGTGACCAAGCTCTTCGACGCCAAGCTCGCCAAGCAGCAACAGGCCACGATGCAACGTCTCTACGCCCGCTACATGGCGCAGGGCGGCACGATGCCTCAGCAATAACACACTGCCAGACAATGTTTATCGAACAACCTGCGAAGTGGTTGCGCTGGATTTACCCAAAGGCCATTTGGCGAATGGACCAGCACGACCACTCCGTTTACCTTACCTTCGACGACGGGCCCATACCAGAGTCGACACCGTTTATCCTCGACACCTTGAAGGAATATGGCGCTAAGGCCACGTTCTTCATGGTGGGTGAGAACGTGCTGAGATACCACGACCTCTACAACCGGATAGTGGAGGAGGGACACCAGGTGGGAAACCACACCTTCCACCACCTCGGCAGCTTGAAGCACATGGCCATAACCTATGGGCAAGACGTGTCGATGGCCAACGAGCTGATAAAGGCGCATCTCTTCAGGCCGCCACACGGATGGATGAAGTCGGACGTGTATTGGTGGGTGAACCGATATTACAAGATAATAATGTGGGATCTCGTCACGCGCGACTATTCCAAGTGGATGACGGCGCAAGACGTGGTAAACAACGTGAAGCGATATGCCCGCAACGGTTCCATCATCACGTTCCACGACTCGCTGAAGGCGATAGACAAGTTGCGCACGGCCCTGCCCGAGAGCCTCGCGTGGCTGAAAAGCCAAGGCTACGAGTTCAAGACCTTTGAATAAGTCGTGGAATGGTTGTCGTGGCGTGTTTGAAGTGTTAACGTTACAAACGAGAAATTGATGCTCACAAGTATATCACTTAAAGACAAGATAAAAGCCGAAGCCTCACGCCTCGGCTTTTTCGTTTGTGGGTTTGCCAGGGCCGAGCCCGTGAGCGAGGCCATGAGGCGGCATTACCTCGGCTGGCTTGCCGATGGCCGTAACGCCGACATGGCGTATCTTGGCAATAATCTCGACAAGCGATTCGACCCGCGCCTGCTCATGCCAGGCGTCAAGACCATCGTGGTGGTAGCCCAAAACTATTTCCCAGCCCGCCGACTGCCCGAGGGCGAGCCGCAAATCGCCGACTACGCCTTAGGACTCGATTATCACGACATCGTGAAGCAGAAGTTGCGCCAGCTTGCCGCCACCGTTGGCATTGCCGATTATCGCGCTTTCGTCGACACGGCTCCCGTGCTGGAGCGTTATTGGGCAGTCCGAGCCGGACTGGGATGGATAGGCAAGAACCAGCAGCTCATTATCCCCCACGCGGGCAGCGAGTTCTTCCTCGGCGAACTGTTTGTCACCGTCGAACTTCCGCCCGACGAGCCATTGCCCAACCGTTGTGGCACATGCCACCGTTGCGTTGACGCTTGTCCAACCCACGCCCTCAGCCTGCCGGCAACGTGCGTGGAAGGCTATGGCGACATCACGAGGTTCGACGCGAGGCTGTGCCTGTCGTACCAGACCATAGAGAACCGTGGCGAGTTGACCGTCGACGCCAAGGCCGCCATGGGCGACACGTTCTATGGTTGCGACCGCTGTCAGCGTGCCTGTCCGTGGAACCGTTTCGCCAAGCCCAGCACTGAGCCGCTGCTCCAGCCACGTGAGGAGCTGTTGGCGATGACGCGACAAAAATGGGAAAACCTGACGGAGGAAGATTATCGCAGGCTCTTCAAAGGCTCTGCCGTGAAGCGCGCCAAATATGAAGGACTTATGAGGAACATAAAAGCCTGCTTGGCCGGCGAGGCTACTCCTCCAACCCCTTGATTTGCTTCTTTGGCGTGACGCCAAGTCCCTTCAAGCTCTCCACCCTTCGCATCACGTTGCCGGTGCCATCGTAGAGCTGCTTCCTGGCCTTGTCGAACGTTCCCGACAGTCGGGTTATCAAGTCGCCAATGCCGGTAAACGAATCCTCGAACGTCACTACCTTGTCGTACAGGTCGGCGGCGGTCTTCACTATCTTCTCCACGTTCTTGTTCTGACGGTCATATTGCCAAAGGTTGTAGGCGAGTTGGAGCGCCATGAGGAGGTTGCTCGGCGAGATTATTATTATTTTCTTCTGGTAGGCATACCGGCTGAGGTCGGGCTGCTGCTTCATGGCCGCAATGTAGCTCGTCTCGTTGGGTATGAACATCAATACGAAGCCGATGGCATCGTCCACCAACTTAGAGTAATCCTTCTCGGCAAGCTCGTCGATATGCTTGCGCACGCTCTGGGCGTGTGCCTTCATGAGACGCTCACGGTCGGCATCGTTGTCGGCGGCCAGGGCATCGCTATACGCGGTCAGCGATACCTTAGAGTCGATGACAACGCTTCTGCCCTCAGGGAATCGCACGATGACGTCGGGGCGGAAGTTCTTGCCGTTCTCGTCCTTGGTGTTCTCCTGGATAAAAAACTCCTCGTTCTTTCGCAAGCCACTGTTCTCCAAGATAGTCTCCAAGACCATCTCGCCCCAGTCGCCCTGCATCTTGCTGTCGCCTTTTAGCGCGCGTGTCAGGTTTGCCGCGTCGGTGCCAATCTTCAGCGTTTGCTCCTTTAGGTTTGCCACGGCTTGCTGCTGCTCTTGCTGGAAGAGGCGCATCGTAGCCTCGAAGGTGTTTTGCAGTTCCTTCTTATTCACCTCGTTGCTTGTGCGGCTCTGCTCCACCGACTTCTTGAAATCGGCGAATTGCTCCTTGATAGGTTTCAGCAGTTCGTCCATCTGCAAGCGGTTGTTCTCTTGCAAAGCCGACTGCTTGGCCGCGAGTTGTTCGGCTGCGTCCTTCTGCTGCTCCGCCGTCAAGCGCCTCATGTCTTGCCGCAGAGCCTCCAGCTTTTGCTCCCATTGCCGGTCGCTCTCCTCCCGGAGCTTCGCGGCATATTGCCGCTCGTTCTGCATCTGGAGTTTCAAGTCATTCACCTGCTTGGCTTGATTCTCCTTCAGCATCTGGTTTTCCGAAGTCAACACCTGCGTCTTGGCTATGAGTTGCGTTTTTTCCTCACCTGCCGACTTTGCCGTCAGCAGTTTGCCAACTAAAAAGCCAATGGCAAGCCCTATGATTAATCCTATTACTATTTCCATAACCTTGTATTAGAAGTTTCAAACTGCAAAAACTATTTAGCGAAAATTATTCTTGAAAGTCATTCTGTTGTTTAGATAAACCTATAGGAGAGTGTGATATTTTAATTATGAGTAGGTTAATCACGGGCGTCAACGCGCGTCACGCGACCGTTAGATTACAAAGCCAACTTTGCCTTGCGGTCTTTCAAGTATTGCTTCCGCGCGTCTTTCCATTCAGGGTTGTTGTATTCGTCGATATAGTAGAACGCGAGCAGGTAAGAATAGTCGCCCATCACCAGTTCGTGCAGGTTGATGGTGAACTCGCCCAACAAATTCTTCCAGTCGATCTGTCCTCTCGTGCCCCTTGGAACTTGCGCCACATACGCGTAAACGCAATCGTCCGACGGGTCTGTTTCCCATCCGCTGTGCTCGGTGTCTTCTTGCAGTCTTGGGTATTTCAGGCGCAGTCCGCCAATCAATTGCTGCAGCAGGTCGTCGGCCTCCGACTTCGTTTCCAAGAGGAAATCCACCTCTACGGAATAAACCGTCCCTTCATGTTGATGGACATACAGCCTCACCTTCCTGCCCATGTATTTCCCGGTCAACGTCTTAGAGAGGTTGGGGCTTTCATATTTATAGCCTTTCTGCAGCAACTTCTGGCAAAAAGATTTCATGCTTCCCGTGATGGGAATGCCTTGAAACTTCAGGTGCGACACGTTGGCCTGTGGTATGCCATTGTTTGCCTGGGCGCTAATGCCTATTGAAAAGGCCAGCATGGCGAGGAATGTAAAAATCAGTCTCTTCATAAAAAACGGTTTTGCGAATATGGATGCGGAAACACGGCAAGCGGGAGAGCTGTATGGACCGTATATCCTATAAATATATAACAGGAGGATGTGCCAAAAAACGCATTCTTGACACATCCCCTCTCTGCTGTTGTGGCATCAATGCTGCCGTGGCAGGCTGCCGCGGCCATGCAAAGCGAAAGAATGGTCTTTCTCATAATGACATAATGTTTGTATAATAATAGTAATGTCGTCCTTGATGACTGTCTGTACTGCTTATGTTCCAATAAAGAACATGTTTCGTATGCAAATGTACGAAAAAATCTAAATAATGTAGCAATTCGCGGCAATAACATGTCTTATTTGCAAAAAAATAGGAGGTAAACACCACTAACGGATGTTTACCTCCTATTCTATATTTTGTTGCCCTCAGGCCCAGTCTATGGTTTCACCACGGGGTTGGCTTTCACGCCTACGATGCCCGTGAGCTTGTCGTCGAGATAGAACGTCGCCATGAGCGTGTCCTTGTCTATGGCGTATCTCAAGGATATGAAGTTGAGCTTTGCCGTGGGCCGCTGATATGTGGCGCCGGGCTTCACCAGCCTTGCCTTCACCGCCGTGGCGCGCATCACCTGCAGCGCCGAGTCGGTGAGATGCTTGGTGGAGTCGAGCTCTGACCACGTGATGTAGTCGACGCCGGCCTGCGCCATCTGCCCTTCCATGAACTCCTTGGCGTGCGACTTCGCCGTATGGGCCTCGCCGCACGAGGAGACCGTGGCCATGGTGGCAAGGGCCATGCAGGCGCCCAAGGCCAAAGTAGTAAGCCTGCGCATCACTTCTTTGGGATGTTTTTCAGAATCTCGAGCAAGTGGTCCCAAACCATCTGCACCGTTGGTATGTAGAGACACTCGTCGGGCGTGTGCACGTTGCGGAGCGTCGGGCCAAACGACACCATGTCGAGGTCAGGATATTTCTCAGAGAACAGTCCGCACTCCAGTCCGGCGTGTATGCCTCTCACCACAGGCTCCTTGCCGAAGAGCTTCTTGTAAGCCTCTTTCACGATGCGCTGAAGCTCAGAGCCATGTTTCGGCTGCCAAGCGGGATAGCCGTCGGTTTGCTCCACGTCGGCTCCGGCCAGCTCGTAAGTGGCCTTCACGGTGTTGCAGATGTTGGTGAGGTTCGACGTCACGTTAGAGCGTTGCGAGCTCACGATGACCACCTTGCCGGCCTCGCTCTGCACGCTTGCCACGTTGCTTGACGTCTCCACCATCCAAGCCAGTTCCTCGTCTTGGCACATGGCGAACACGCCGTTGTCCACGGCCTGCAGCGCGTTGATGAGGTTGTCGCTCACCTTCTCCGGCATCACGTCTTGCGCCTCGCAGCTCCCAAGCGCCCACAGCATGTTGGTGTCGGTCACGTGGTACTCGTCCTCCACTTGCGCGGCGAATATGTTCCAGTCGGCCTTCACCTCCTCCTTCTTGTCGGCAGGCACGGCGAAGACTATCTTGCCGTCGCGTGGTATGGCGTTGTGCATCTTGCCAGAGTTCCACTGCGCGAGCCTGAGCGTCATCTTGCCCTTCTCCATGTAGAGGAACCTGGCCAGCACCTTTATGGCGTTGGCGCGCTTCTTCTCGATGTCGTCGCCAGAGTGTCCACCGTTGAGGCCCTTCAGCGAGCCCTCCATGAAGAAGAAACCCTCTGGCGCGGCCTCACGCTCAAAGCTGAACGTGGCAATGGTGCTTCTTCCGCCGGCGCAAGAGATGAACACCTGGCCCTCGTCCTCAGAGTCGAGGTTGATAAGGTAGTCGCCGGTCATGAAGCCGGGCTTCATGCCGATGGCGCCAGTGAGCTGCGTCTCCTCGTCGCGCGTGAAGACACACTCTATCGGTCCGTGCTCAATGTCGTCGGAATCGAGTATGGCCAGCTCAATGGCGTCGCCAATGCCGTCGTCGGCACCGAGCGTGGTGCCCTTGGCGTGCATCCAATCGCCCTCGACATAAGTCTGGATGGCATCCTTAGAGAAGTCGAAGTCCACGTCCACGAGCTTGTCGCATACCATGTCCATGTGGCTCTGGAGGATAGTGGTGGCGCGATCCTCGTAACCCTTGGTCGCGGGCTTGCGTATAATCACGTTACCGGTCTCGTCGACCTTGGTCTCAAGGCCGTGGCTCTCGCCAAACTGCTTGAGATACTCGATCATCTTCTCCTCATGCTTCGACGGGCGCGGTATCTTGTTGATTGCCGCGAATTGCTCGAACACGCGGGCGGGTTTTAATTCTGCCATAATCTTTGCTATTTTTATGATTAAATACTTAAAATGTCGCCTTAACTCTTTGCGGTTTGTCTATTTAACGCTATCTTTGCAGCGTATTATGTAGAAAACCACTGCAAATTTAGCAAATAATGATAGAAACGCTACTCCTTACGGTGTTAATAATTGCTATATCCGTGGCGCTCCTCTCCGTTAAGGTCTTGCTCCGCAAGAACGGCAGATTCTTATCCATGCACATCCACGATTCCGAGGCCATGCGCGAGCGAGGCATCCACTGCGTGGTGGACGAGGACAGGGAGATGCGCGCGAAAGGGCGTTTCAGGTAGGGCGGACACTCACGACAGACTAATATACAACATCAAATATGAAGAAAAACATCATCTTCGCCGTGGCATTGACCATCGCCACGACATTCGGCTTTACCTCTTGCAATAAGAGCGCGCCAAAAATGGACGAGAAGTCGGAGACAACCTCGCAGAAGGCGGCAAGCACGCAGATCGCTTACGTGGAGGTAGACTCCATCATGACGCAGTACCAGTTTTGCAAGGAATACACCAAGATTCTGAACCAGAAGGGCACCAACATCCAGAAGACCCTTGCCAGCCGTCAGCAGGCATTGCAGGGCGCGGCTGCCAACTTCCAGCAGAAGGTGCAGCAAAACGCCTACACGCGCGAGCAGGCTGAGGCCATCCAGGCAGGCTTGCAGAAGCAGAGCAACGACCTCCAGGCCCTCAACCAGAGGCTCAGCGGAGAGTTCCAGACCGAGACCGACAAGTACAACAAGGCTTTGCACGATTCCATACAGCACTATCTCGCCGTGTTCAACAAGGATGGCAAGTATGGCATGATATTCGCCAAGCAGGGCGACAACGTGCTCTACGCGAGCAAGGCTTACGACATTACCGCAGAGGTGGTGGCCGGCCTCAACAAGGCTTACAAGAGCAAGGCCAACGCTGCAAAGAAATAACACGACTGTCCAAAAAGACACATAACGGGGGCGTGCCAGGAGGCTGAAGTCTTTTGGCGCGCCCTTTCTCGATTAGGCAATGGCATTATCCAACATAGAGAGGCACTACAACAAGCATCCTGAGGACTTGCGCTTGCAGCGCAGGCACGGCATCGTGGAGTTTCAGACCACCATGTACCACCTTCACCGCTTCTTGCGGCCAGGCTTCAGCTTGCTCGACGTTGGCGCCGGGACGGGCCGCTACACCTCGGCGCTCATGGCCGAGGGCTACGACGTGAAGGCGGTGGAGCTGGTGCGCCACAACATCGACGTCTTCTTGAAACGTGAGCCCACCGCCAACGTGGTGCAGGGCGACGCGCGCCACATGCCATTCGTGCCCACTGGCTCGGCAGACCTGACCCTCCTGCTCGGCCCACTGTACCACCTCATTGGCGATGACGAAAAGCTGAAGGCCCTTGAGGAGGCGAAGCGCGTGACGAAACCCGGCGGGCTGATTTTCGTGGCTTACCTGATGAACGAGTACAGCATCCTTTCCTATTGCTTCGACGAGGATCGCATAGGCGGATTGCTCGAAAGGGGAGCGGTGGACGGCCACTTCCATATCCAGGCACAACCCGACGAGCTGTACGACTACGTGCGTGTTGACGACATCGACAGGCTCGACAAGATGGCAGGGCTGGAACGGGTCACGATATTCTCGCCCGACGGCGCGTCCGACTATATGCGCACGCGACTCAACCGCATGAGCGACGACACGTTTGCCCACTTCATAGAATACCAAAAGGCCATATCAGAGCGGCGCGACCTCATCGGCGCGGGCAGCCATGTGGTGGATGTGGTGAGGGTGCCGTGAGAGAGCGCGAGGCGCGTGAGACAAGTGGTTTTTGGCATGCTCGTCGTCAAGACTCGCGCGCGCCGGCGCACAGGCCGTGACCACAGACATTGGCACATTCTATATAGGCGGCGAGTTGGAACCTGCGCTCCGCACGCCACGGATAGTCATCATCACAACAAAGAACCATTGAAAACGCCATGAGTAACGTCTTGGAAAACAAACAGGGAGTACGCGTTTAAGTGTACTCCCTGTTTATGTAAGAAAAGTCCCACACCGCCGATGGCAGTGTGGGACTCACTTTATTTAATTATGCTTACTTGCCTCAGTAGAGCGCGAGCCGGTTTAGAGGCTGCGATCCAGACGAGCGTAACCGTAAACAGCCTCTGAGCCAAGCTCCTCCTCGATACGGATGAGCTGGTTGTACTTGGCCATACGGTCTGTGCGGCTCATAGAACCAGTCTTGATCTGACCGCTGTTTGTGGCAACTGCGATGTCTGAGATAGTGGTATCCTCTGTCTCGCCTGAACGGTGAGAAGTCACGGTGTTGTAGCCATGACGGTGAGCCATCTCGATAGCCTCGAGAGTCTCTGTCAGCGAACCAATCTGGTTAACCTTGATGAGGATTGCGTTAGCGGCGTGCAGCTTGATGCCCTTCTCCAGGAACTTGGTGTTGGTAACGAAGAGGTCGTCGCCCACGAGCTGAACCTTGTCGCCGATCTTGGCTGTGAGCTTCTGCCAGCCCTCCCAGTCGTTCTCGTCGAGACCGTCCTCGATAGAAGCGATAGGATACTTGCTGCAAAGCTCCTCAAGGAATGCGATCTGGCCCTCGTCGTCGAGCTCCTTGCCGTTAGGATCCTTAGGCATGCCGTTGTTGAGCTGCTTGTAGTTGTAGTAGTACTTGCCGTCCTTCTTTGTAGCGAACTCAGAAGCAGCGCAGTCCATGGCGATAGTCACGTCCTTGCCCGGCTCGTAGCCAGCGTCCTTCACGGCCTGGCAGATGCTCTCGAGAGCGTCGTCGATGCCGTTGAGTGCGGGAGCGTAGCCACCCTCGTCGCCTACGGCTGTAGAAAGGCCGCGCTTCTTCAGCAACTTGCCAAGAGCGTGGAACACCTCAGCGCCGCAGCGGATGGCTTCCTTCTCGCTCTTTGCTGAACGAGGCTGGATCATGAACTCCTGAAATGCGATAGGAGCAGATGAGTGAGCGCCACCGTTGATGATGTTCATCATAGGAACAGGCAATGTATAGCTGTTGCAGCCACCGATGTAGCGGTAGAGAGGCATGTGCAGAGCCTCAGCAGCCGTGTGAGCGGCAGCCAGAGACACGCCCAAGATAGCGTTAGCGCCGAGCTTGCTCTTTGTAGGAGTGCCGTCGAGCTCGAGCATCTTATAGTCGAGGCCGCGCTGGTCGAACACGTCCCAACCCTGAAGGGCAGGAGCGATGACATCGTTGACGTTGGCAACAGCCTTCAAGACGCCCTTGCCGCAGAAACGATCCTTGTCACCATCGCGAAGCTCAAGAGCCTCGTTCTCACCAGTGCTGGCACCAGATGGAACACTTGCACGGCCCATTACGCCGTTCTCGAGTGTTACCTCAACCTCTACTGTAGGATTGCCACGGGAATCCAGAATCTCACGTGCGTGAATCTTTGAAATCTTCATCGTTTTAATGATTTATATGTATAAAAACTGTTTGTTCGTGCTGAAAAAGCGATAGTTCGCTTACATAGCTGCAAAAGTAATGCCTTTCGGCATAAAGACAAAACAAATATGACGCTTTGTCAGTCTGTTTTTAGTTTTTTTAATGAAGCGAGGACAGCAACCTGCGTTGTAAGCACGGGCATGACGAGCACGAGACTAAGAAGCATAGGGCGGATGCCATTAAAGCGAAATCGCAAAACTATTTTCGGCGAAATGTGCCACCGTTGCGAAAATAATGCGTAATTTTGCACAAGCAGTCGGGAATTAGCGTCCCGACGGGCCAACACACATTATCATTAAACCTGAAACAGAGAGAATAAAGACATGGAATCTAAAAACACCTCACTGACCAACACATACAACATTGTTTCCCGCTTTGCCACTGAAGGCACCGTGGCCGACATCCGCCCATTGGGAAACGGACTGATAAACGACACTTATAAGGTTTCAACCAAGGAGGCCGACGCGCCCGACTATGTGCTTCAGCGCGTAAACACCACCGTCTTCACCGACGTGGACATGCTGATGGACAACATCGCCGCCGTGACACGCCACATACGCAAGAAACTGGAGGCTGCCAACGTGACAGACATCGACCGCAAGGTGCTGCGCTTTATAGCCGCCGACGGCGGAAAGCTCTACCACCGAGAGGCCGACGGCACGGTGTGGAGGATGATGGTGTTCATACCCAACGCCAAGACCTACGAGGCCGTGACGCCAGAGTATTCTTATTTCGCCGGCAACGCCTTCGGCCATTTCGAGGACATGCTGGTGGACATCCCCGAGAAGCTGGGCGAGGTGATTCCCGACTTCCACAACATGGAGTTCCGCATGAAGCAGCTGCGCGAGGTCATCGAGAAGAACCCGGCCGGACGAGTTGGCGAGGACGCGGTGATGCAGCTTCTCGACCTCATCGGCAAGGACGCCGAGGAGATGTGCAAGGCCGAGCGAATGGGGCGCGAGGGCAAGCTGCCCAAGCGCGTGTGCCACTGCGACACGAAGGTCAACAACATGATGTTCGACGAGGAGGGCCACGTGCTCTGCGTCATCGACCTCGACACGGTGATGCCCTCGTTCGTGTTCTCCGACTATGGCGACTTCCTGCGCTCAGCGGCCAACACCACCGCCGAGGACGACCCCGACATGAGCCACGTGGCGTTCAACGAGGAGATTTTCAAGGCGTTCACGCGCGGATACATCGAGGGGGCGCGCTTCCTCACGCCCATGGAGACGGAGAACCTGCCCTACGCCGTGGCGCTCTTCCCCTTCATGCAGAGCGTGCGCTTCCTGTGGGACTATCTCAGCGGCGACCGCTACTGGAAATGCAAGTACCCGCAGCATAACCTCGACCGCGCGCGCAACCAGATGCGGCTCTACCAATGCGTAAGGGAACACGACGACATGATGAGAGAGTATATAAAAGAATGCCAGCAAGAACAGAACACTTGCAAAGGTTAAGAAAGGCATACATCATTTCAAGTCGAGAAGCCTCAAAAGAAGAGTATAGATACCATTATCTATGAAACAAACATTGGAAATGTCAGTAAATACCATAGCCAATCTCCAAAATTTTCGTGAGCCATAACCAAGTACAACACACAATAATTATATCATGAAACTCAAAATCACTATCCTGGCCTTCATGCTGTTGACAGGCACGAGCCTGTGGGCGGCAGGAGCCTACACCATCTACCCCACCCCACACCAGCAGATAGAGCAAGCGGGCACGGTGACGCTTGCCGGGACCGTAAACGTGGTGTGCGGCAAGAGCATCGACCAGGCCACGCGCCAGAGGGCGGAGCAAGTGCTCAAGGAGCACGGCTTGCGCTGCAAATGGGCCTCGGCCCCGAAGAATGGCGCGGCCAACCTGCTGCTGGGCGTCAACGGCGACAAGGGCGCGGCAGACAAGGCGGCCACGAGCCTAAGGCTGAGCCGCGCGGTGTTCGCCTCGCAAAAATACGACAAGCACCTCTTGGCAGTGGCCGGCAAGGGCAACGCCGCCACGATAGTGATCCTCGGCGAGAACACCGACGCCACGTTCTGCGGACTCGCCTCGCTGGAGCAGATGCTCGACGGGCGACAGGGACGCCTCGCCTGCGTGACCATCTACGACTATGCCGACGTGAAGAACCGCGGCATAATAGAGGGCTACTATGGCGTGCCCTACTCTGAGGAGGTGACCGAAGACCTCTTCCGCTTCATGGCGCGCTACAAGATGAACTCATACATGTATGGAGCCAAGTCGGACCTTTACCACTCGCAACTCTGGGAGAAGCCTTATCCGCTCACCATCACGCCGGAACAGAAGAAGATCGGCATGATGACGCAAGACATGATGAGGAACATGGCAAAGGTGGCCACCGCCAACAAGGTCAACTTCATCTGGGCCATCCACCCGGGCACCGCCTTCTTCGACACCAAGAGCGACGGCGTGCTCGACAAGATAATGGAGAAGTATGAGTCGATGTACAAGCTCGGCATGCGCCAGTTTGGCGTGTTCGTCGACGACTGCGGCGTGCCCGACGACTCGGCGAGCCTCAACATCGGCGCGCGGAGGCTTACCGCGCTGCAACAGCTCGTGGACAAGAGGTGGAACCGCAAGGGCGCGGCACCTGCCGACACCGTGAAGCCGCTCAACTACGTGCCGCAGCTCTACGCCTACTCGTGGGTGAGCAAAGAGCAGGCCGGCCGGTTCTTCCATTCGCTGAGCGCCACGCCAAAGAAGACGGTGATATACATTACCGGCAAGAACATCTGGTCGGTGCCCAACAACGAGGATCCCGCCATCGTGAGCAAATGGCTCGGACGCGAGGTGGGATGGTGGTGGAACTACCCCTGCAACGACAACGACATGGACAAGCTCTTCGTGAGCGACATGTATGCCAACTTCCACGACGAGAAGCATATCGACAACGACGCCAAGGTGACTGACAGCCTCGGCGTGAAGACGCTCATCAGCAACCCCATGCAGCAAGGCGCGGCAAGCAAGATTGCCCTGTTCAGCATCGGCGACTACGCCTGGAACAACGCAGCCTTCGACGTGCGCAAGAGCTTCGAGGCCGCCGTGCCGGCCGTGGTGGGCAAGCAGTACGCCGAGGCTTATCTCACGGTGTGCCCGTATCTCCGCCACTACGACTACGACTCGCCTTGGCCCACGCTGGAGCAGATGCGCAAGCTGGCCGCCGCGTGCAAGAAACTCGGTGAACTGGCCAAGAGCGACAACGAGGGCGCGCGCCTGTTCTACGACGACATAGAGCCGTGGCTCACGAAGGTGAACGACATGGCCGACTGCGCCATAATACTCCTCACCAAGGACAGCCAGACCAAGGAGGCGGTGAGCCGCGCCGTGGAGAACGTGGAGAAGATGGACACCGACAAGAAGTATGACGTGGAAATTCTCAACGGCATGGGCAAGGACATCAAGATTGGCTCAACGCAGGCCAAGCCCGCCGAAAGGGTGCTGCTGCCAATGCTGAAGAAGCTCGCGGGGAAATAACAAATCCTCAAAAACAACCGCATAAATTCGAAGCGCGAGCATAACTTAACGACAATAGAGACAACAGAGACAATATCGCCAACGATTGCCTCTATTGCCGTTAACATGAAACAAGACCGAATAGATACTAAAACAAAATATTTTTTTTACCAATAATTACTAACAATCATGTCAATTTCAAAGAAAGCATTATCATTGTTAGCCTTCTTGATGGCGACCTTCATGGCGCCGGCGGCGGGCTTCGCACAGTTCAACTGGCCTTACCACATAGAGAAGGGGCAGGCGGTGACCGACGTGCCGCAACGCGAGGCCGGACAGAAGAACGTGCTCAACCTAACCACGCCTAAGATGAACGTGGTGCGCGTGGGATTCGTGGGCCTTGGCATGCGCGGCCCTGGAGCCGTGGAGCGCTGGACCTACATCAACGGCACGCAAATCATGGCCCTCTGCGACCACGAGAAGGAGCGTGCCGAGCGTTGCAACGGCATACTTGAGAAGGCCAGCCTGCCACCTGCCGACATCTATTACGGTGAGGACGGCTACAAGAAGCTCTGCGAGCGCAAGGACATCGACCTCGTGTATATAGCCACCGACTGGCTCCACCATTTCATCGTGGCAAAGTATGCCTTAGAGCATGGCAAGAACGTGGCCATAGAAGTGCCGTCGGCCATGAACCTCGACGAGATATGGCAGCTCATCAACCTGAGCGAGAAGAAACGACTACACGTGATGATGCTCGAGAACTGCTGCTACGACTTCTTTGAGCTCAACACCCTCAACATGGCGCAGCACGGCGTGTTCGGCGAGGTGGAATACGTGCAGGGCGCTTATCGCCACGACCTGTCACCGTTCTGGGACGCTTATTGGAAGAAGGACGTCAACGACAAGCTCGGCTGGCGACTCGACTACAACCAGAAGTTCCGCGGCGACGTGTATGCCACCCACGGCCTCGGCCCTATCGCACAAGACCTCGACATACATCGTGGCGACCGCATGAAGACACTCGTGGCCATGGACACCAAGAGCGTCAACGGCAAGGCGTGGGTTGAGAAGATGTCTGGACAGAAATGCGACAAGTTCGCCAACGGCGACCACACCGTGACGCTCATCAGCACCGAGAACGGAAAGGTGATAGAGGTACAGCACAACACCATGACGCCAGAGCCTTACAACCGCATGTACCAGGTGGTGGGCACAAAGGGCTTCGCCAACAAGTACCCAATAGAAGGCTACGCCCTCTCAAGCGCGCAGATGAAGGCCAGCGGAGTGCAGCCAACACAGGAGATGAGCGGCCACAACTACATGGGCAAGGCCGACTTCGACGCCTTGGTGGCCAAATACCGTTCACCGATAGTGACGAAATATGAGGCCATGGCAAAGAAGGTTGGCGGCCACGGCGGCATGGACTTCATCATGGACAGCCGTTTGGTCTACTGCTTGCAGCACGGTCTGCCTCTCGACATGGATGTCTACGACCTCGCCGAGTGGTGCTGCCTGGCTGAGCTTGGATCAATCTCCATGAACAACGGCAACATACCCGTACAGGTTCCCGACTTCACGCGAGGTGCCTGGAACGAGCAAAAGGGCTACCGCCACGCTTTCGCCTCTAAGGAAGAGGAGGAGGCCGTGGACAAGGCCAGCGAGGAGTTCACCGCCAAGCTGAAAGAGAAGGGCGCTAAATACTGGAAGAAGCACGCCACTAAGAAAGCTGACGGCAAGAGCCACCAGATGGGCTTGTAAGGAGTCTTTCACCTGACTTTGGCCCACAAGGACAAACATAAGGAACCATGATGACAAGGAAAGCAATAGTGATGGGTGCCACGTCGGGCATCGGCATGGAAGTGGCCAAGCTCTTGGCGGAGCGTGGATGGCAGGTCGGCATCGCCGGCAGGAGGGTCGACAGACTGGAAGCCGTGATGTGGAGCCACGACGGCATAGTGTGCTGTCAGCGGATAGACGTCACGTCGGCCGACGCTCCCGACCGTCTGCGAGGGCTCATCGACGAGCTCGGGGGCATGGACTTGTATTTCCATAGCTCAGGCATCGGTTGGCAAAACGGCGAGCTTGACATCGACAAGGAGCTGAAGACCGTGGAGACCAACGGCGTTGGCTTCGTGAGAATGGTCGACACGGCCTTCAACTGGTTTGCCGAAAAAGGCGGTCTTTCCTGTTCCGGCCACAGCGAGGCGGTCCCGGCTCATTCCATCCCATGTCGCATTGCTTGCATCACGTCCATAGCCGGGACCAAGGGCCTTGGCGCCGCGCCAGCCTATTCTTCCACCAAGCGGTTTCAGAGCCATTACCTCGAATGTCTCACCCAGCAGGCCCGCATGCGCCATCTTCCCATTTCCATCACCGACATCCGCCCTGGATTCGTAAGGACAGCCCTCATCGACGGAAGCGACTATCCCTTGCAGCTCGACGCCAAGAGAGTGGCCCACGACATAGTGAAGGCGATGGAAAGAGGCAAGGCCGTGAAGGTCATCGACTGGCGATACGCCATCCTCGTATTCTTCTGGCGACTTATCCCACGGTGGCTATGGACGAGGATGCTCTTCGCGAAATGAGCTAATGCGCCTGCCGGCAATAACCTATCGAGCCTTGTCGCATTGCGTGATACACATGAAAAAAGGGGTTTTAAAAACGGGATATATAATACAGCATGTTGTCCAAATGTGAAATTTGATGGCAATATTGATGCATTACGTACCAATGCAAAATTAGCTGATGCCTTATTCAAGAAAGCAAATCCTATTGGATACAGCATAGATTATCTTCTGCTGCATATCTGCAAAACTGGTAGTATAAGCGTGTTGCAAATTAAAGATGTTATCTCCATCTATGCTTTAGACAATTCTGCATACTCTATCGGCATAGATATGAATCCATCTTTCACTCTAAATACTCCAATTTGGCAAGAAGCTTTTGAGAGGTTCCAGATTAAGACTAATATAAGCAAAGCCCTTGAAGGGGTAAAGCTCATAGAAGAATTATTCGGAATAGGAAAACTAAACTTCTCAAAAATAAAGAAAAGTACTTGGTTGACACTTTTGAATCTGCATATTACGAAACAGAACCAGAAGGGAATTCATCTCCTTGGACATACTTGTTGCGTTACGAACGACATGAGAACTATCCAAAAGATAGTCGTGGATATTTTATAGATGCCCTTCATGTCTTTGGCAATATAAAACGCAAGTCGTCTTACCATGGCTCCATGATAGAGAATAGTCATAAAGGTAAAGAAATCAACGAACAGAAAAATCCCAAATTTAACTATCTTGCGTCACTTCTAAAAGCAGATAAAAGTTTTTCCAAAAAAGTAAAGGCTGCAACGGGGAGTGCTGATTTTATACCTATCGCTGCTTTATTTTTGAACCTCAAAGATTGTTTCAAAAACGGTATGGATGATAACAGAACATACATGGGTATGCCTTTTAACGAATTTATAAATTCTATTATTGCTTCTATATAACAAAGTTCAAATATCATCTTTGTTATTATCTCAACTTGTTTGCCATTCTGGCAAAGGGAACTGTCCGGTAAAAGTTGATGCACGGTATCAAAATTAAGGCTGAATTCCTCGTTTGGATTCAACCTTTTCCCTTATCTTCACCTGTAAGATGTTGAAGGGATGTAAAAACTATTCTTCGCATGGTGGATGTAGAAAAAAATACGGGCTTGTCAACTAATCACAAGGACGTATATCTTTTATTATTATGACATTCGCCTGCTGCTGTGTGAGTTTAGCGGACATCTATATAATCAGATATTATTTTCCCCGACAAGTCAATCTCCTTCCGCTCAAAAGGATGAAGAAACTGGTCGAGAAGGACAGCAGCCTGTGCACGCGTCAGACAGACGGAAGCATGAGCAGCCGCTATCTTATAGGTACCAAGAACAGCCTGCGCCTGATCAACCGTCAACGAGGACAGGCTGCTATCCAAAGCACGAAGAATAAGGAGAAAGTCGGATAAACTGACGAACCGACCTCCGTCCATGGGCGGATTAAAATGTGGATAAACGTCTCGGAAGAAACGGAGATCAGCGCGCGTGAGCAGACTGTCGGCATTGATCCACGTCTGGTTCTGCCAGTCGATATGCTTTCCTTCTCCTCTGAGCATTCCCGTTGCACCGATGCGCTGCAAAGGGCCGAAAAGAGGTGAATGCTTATCAATATCAAGATAAGGCAGCAGATACATACCTTCTTTCAACAACTGTGCCTGAATACTCCTTACCGACAACAAGCGCGGAGAACAATGATTGCTTACGGCCATGGCAGCAACCGTACCGGCCACCTGACCGATCTGCATGGAGACGGGCTGGAGACGGGTAGCTCCGTTGACAATGTTTGTCACGGAGATGCTCTTTTCTGCCAACAGCAGACGGTCTTCGTTCTCCGGAAGCAACGCACCTAATGGCAGGCCAAACGACGGCACCGTGAAAAGGTTCATGTCGGGAAGGTCACGGTACGGATAAGCATAATGGTGCTGGTCCACCGGATAGTCGCCCACAGCTACTGCCGTGCGATAAAGTGGACGGGTGGTATCAGTATAAGGATGGCGAAGATCGTTGATGGTAAACGTTACGACCCCGCGAAAGCGACGGCTCTCGCGATAGTAAGGAATCAGCGGAAGATGGTCGGCTGTGGGATAGATGTCGACAAGCTCCAAGGTGTCAGCACCCAACTCATGCTGCATAAAATAGACGAAACGTAGGGTCTTTTGCTTCGCAGCCTCTTCCAAAGACCGGCGCTTGGCAGGAGCATCGCACACATCGTTCAGATAATAGTCGTTGCCATGGATGGGCCAGTTGACCATATAAAGACCGTTGGGCAAACGGCCATAGCTGATCATCATGTCGGCCGGCCACAGCTTCTGCCGCGTCGTAGAGTCGTTGCCAGCATGAAGACAGCAATTGCGAAACTCCGTCGGGTCATAATCCTTGGGGCGGGACAGCAGGCGGGCACCACGCCTGGCCCGCAACGTAGCGCAGAAAGTCAGATCCTGGACAATATCATTCGCTTTTTCCGGAGCCTCCGTCTCGCCCGTCACTTCCCTACTGTCCATGCCCAAGCGGTAAGGCAGTCGCGCCATAGCAGCGAGGTCGCCAAGCTCACTCGCGTCCACGGCATAGCTTGCCTTGACGCGCATCGTCGCCTTCCCATCGGTGAAGGTCAGGCACCATCCGTTCCGCTGCCTCGTGACAGCTGAGAGCGTGTAGCCAGGTAGGAAAGTGAGATTGCGTTCCTGCCTCACCCATGCCCGGAAGATGCTGTCGCCGACCTGCGGTTCAAACATCACATTGCTCACCCATCCCGTCTTCAGAGCATCGGCAGAACCGTAGCGGTTGACCAGCGCGTCCTTGAAGTCGCCCCACAGTCCGCTGGGCAGCCGGTAGTTGCCGTCTACGGCACTCACGCCGGCAGCAGTAAGCATACCTCCGAGCCAGGATGTAGGCTCGACAAGAAGCGTACGGACACCGAGCCGCGCGCTCTGCACAGCGGCACAGACACCACTGCTCCCCCCACCGTAGACCACGACATCATATCGCGCGCCTCGGCAGGGAAGCAGCATAACGGCTGAGAGAATCAGCGACAGACTAATTTTCCAAAGGACGTTTCTCCCAGTCATCTGAAGTATAACTGTCGGGATAGGTCGACTCATCGAGCACCTTTCCCTTTCGTTCACGAATGTAGGTATCGAAGCTGCGCAGGCCCTCCTTAAGAATGATGACGCGGGCACCACAGGGCAGATGGTTATAGACCGTGTTTCCACCGGAGAAACGGCCATAGGCCAAAAGAATGTCGTGCCACATCACGGCATAGTCGTTGTCGTGATCATGTCCACAGAAGATACCCATGACATCTCCACCCATGTGCATAGCCGTAAACATGCCACTGTTGAAGTCGGGCGAACAGACTGTCTCGCGGCGCGTACCAATAAGGACAGCGTTCTCGTCCTTCACGGCATCGTGATACTCCGGCACGGGAATATGGAAGAAGGCAAGCGCCGGATAGGGCTTTCCGCCATTTTCTTTCGTAAAGGCAGCGCTTTGCTGCCGGTACCACGCTATCTGGTCAAAAGAGAGCCAGGCGTAGGTACCGTGACGCTTGTCCTTGGGGAATCCCGCCGGATAGCTGTGCGAATCCAAACAGTAGAGCACTGCTGCCGTCTTCCTGCCATCATGCGACAGGATACGCAGCGTGAAGTCGAGCTCTTTCTGCGCAGAGAGATCGGGCAACAGATTGTTTTTCACCGTGCGCGCGAGGTTATAGAGCTCCCTGTTGCTCATGCCCGTCATCTCACTGTCGTGATTGCCAAACTCATAGACGAACGGAACATCATATTGCGAGATACGTCCCAAGACCGTCTGCAGGTTTTCCTTTCCCGGAGGCCCCCAAAGCACATCGCCTGTGAGCACCACGAGGTCAGGACGTTCATGCCGCAACACGCTGTCGACAACACTCAGCGCCACTTGAGACTGACGGGAACCATTGTAATGGACATCGGTGAACTGAACTATCTTGAACTCACCATTCTTACGGAACTTCAGTTCTTGTGCCGGCAAGGTCATTGACAGGCACAAGAACAGTAAACAGAATAGTTTTCTCATCGCTTGAATCGATTGCTACTGCTGATTCAAAGTGGCTAAGATGTCGTTGCAGAGGGTGTAACACTTTGTCATCATGCGCGGAATATGGAACGGCCCTTTGAAAAGGTTGCCCTTGGCCGGCTGAGCCACGGTGCCGTCGCGGTGCAGATAACCATACCACTCGCCATACTCCTTGTCGGGGAAGTGGGCATATGTCCACTCGCTGATCTGACGGTGGCGGTAGAGATACTCGTCGTCGCCCGTTGCCAAGTAAGCATACAGAGAGGCGATGATCGTCTCACACTGCGGCCACCAGAACTTCATGTCCTGCGAATAGTCCTGCGGCGGCAGGTTCTTGCAGTCGCGGAAGTTGATGATGCCTCCGTACTCCTTGTCCCATCCCCAGTCCCACGACCAATTGAAGATGGTCAGAGCCGTGTCGAGCAGCCGCTTGTCCCAGTTACGGTAGCGTGCCTCCTCCATAAGAAACCAGGCGGTCTCGATGCAATGCCCTGGGTTGATGGTACGGGTCATGTTCGTGTCGATGAACTCACCGTTGGGGCCCACGCTCTCCAAGAGTGCCTTAAACTCAGGGTGCATGAAGTAACGGCGCAGCTTCTCCACGCTCTCGTCGATCTGCTGTGTGAGCACCGGATCATCGATGACGGCGCGGATGCGCGAGCCCACATTGATAAGGATCATCACGATGCTGTGGCTTTGCAGCTTCACCTCCGGCTCAAACTTAGGCTCCAAGAAACCCGGAGTGTTGAGGAAGCGCTAAGTATCCTCAAAGATCTCCAGGGCGCGCCGGGCGCAGCCCTTGTCGCCCGTCGCGATGGCATACTCGGAGAGCGCTATGGCAGCAAAGGTCTCGCTGAACACATAACGGCGCTTGCGCAACGGCTTGCCGTCCTCGGTAACAGAGAAGTACATGTGGCCGTCCTTGTCGAAACAGTATTTCTCAAAGAAGTCGATGGTGCTCTTCGCCGCGTCGAGCCATTCCTGACGATGCTCCACATTGTTGTAAGCAAAGGCGCAGACAAAAGCGAAGCGACCCTGAAACCACACGCTCTTCGTGGTGTCCATCAGTGATCCATCGCGGTTGACACAGGTGTAAACGCCGCCGTGCTTGCGGTCCCAGCCGTGCTCCATCCAGAACGGCATGATGTTCTCCGTCAGGTCGCGTTTATATGAGTCGGCCCAATGTCTTAAATATTCCTTTTTATCCATCATAGCTATATAGTTATAAGTTGTAAATGTCAATAAATACACAGCGCCACCGTTCGTTTCACCACATTCTGAGCTGCCGTAGACAAGACTGTCCAAAAGAGCATCCCAAACATCAGCGTGAAAGCTTTTGAAAGCTTTAAAAGCCTTGTTTTAGATAGGCGTTCCATTGACTTTTGTTTTTATGGGTTATCAATAATATTGTTTTAAGATGTTGTTTAGGGTTGCTGTTTTTGTCTTTGAGATTACATATTTTGACTGTCGCTCTCGGACAACAAACGCTTCATACGCTTATCGGATACAAAAGTAATAAGTTATTCGCTAAATTCCAAATATTTCTCTTCGTTACAAAAGAAAAATATCAACAAATACTTGTGTAAACAAGAAATTTATCGTAAATTGCACCCAATTTGACGGGCATAGATAATAAAATAATTCCGACTTGATGCCAGAAGCCTAAGAAGTTCCTCATAGGACAAAAGGTACTGGCTTCTTTGCATGTTCGGTGAACACCCATCATTATATATTGACTCAATAATATATTGACTCATTTAATATTCTATTACAATAACGAAATTAAAACACAAGTATGAGACGATTGATTATCGTGGTATCTCTCTTGATAGTTACGATGATGTCCACGACAGGCGCTTCCGCACAGACTAATGCCAAGCCGTTTGTTGTTCCTGAACTGACGCAGTGGAACGGTGCAGAGGGCACGATGGCGCTCTCTGGCAGAGTGGTTGTCAGCAACAAGAAACTTACGAAAACCGCCCAAGATTTATGCCACGACTACCAACTGGAGACCGGAAAGACGATGACCGTTGTCCAAGGCAAGCCTGGCAAAGGCGACATCGTGCTCGCGATCAAACAAGACAAGAAGTTAGGCAAGGAAGGCTACCGGCTGAACATCAGTGAGACTTGCTCCCTGACCGCAGCATCGACGGACGGTGCTTTCTGGGGAACACGCACCCTTCTGCAAATGCTCAAGAAGCAGTCCAACCTGCCACAAGGCAAGGCCGTAGACATTCCTCAGTACGGCATACGCGGCTTTATGCTCGACACTGGCCGAAAGTTTTTTCCCATAAGCTACCTGAAAAATCTGATCCGGGTCATGGCTTACTATAAGATGAACACGCTACAGCTCCATCTCAACGACAACGCGTTCAAGGACTTCTTTGGCGGCGACTGGATCAAGACTCCCGGCGACTTTAGGCTCGAGAGCGATACTTATCCCGGGCTCGCCTCAAAAGACGGCCACTATACCAAGGCCGAGCTGATCGACCTACAGCAGTTTGCCGAGAGCTACGGCATACAGATCATCCCAGAGATAGACTCGCCCGCCCACGTCCTCGCTTTCACACATTACCGCCCCAGCCTCGGCTCGAAAGAGTTTGGCATGGACCACTTCGATCTTGAGAACCCCGAGGTCTATACGTTCATGGACAATCTCTTCAAAGAATACTTATCAGGAAAGAATCCGGTCTTCCGCGGGAAATATGTAAACATCGGTACCGATGAGTATAACAACGCTACGGAAGAGCTGCGCGAGAAGTTCCGCGCCTACACCAGCCATTATCTTGAGCTCATCAAGAAATACGGCAAGACACCCATTCTCTGGGGAGCGCTGAGCCACGCATACGGCAGGACACCCGTCAATCCTAAAGGTGCCATCCTCGGTATGTGGTCACCTTTCATGGCCAAGACAAAAGACATGAAGGCTGACGGATGGAACATGATCAGCATGCCCGACTGGACCGTCTACACCGTACCTTTGGCCGACTACTATCACGACATTCTTCCCAACGACAATATCTATAAGAACTGGACACCCGCAGACTTCGGCGACACGAAACTCAAAGAGCAAGACCCACAGATAGCCGGCGGCATGTTCGCGCTGTGGAATGATCTCTACGGCAACGGCATCACCGTGCACGATGTCCATCTCCGCATCATGCCGGTGCTCCAGGCTATGGCGGTGAAGTGCTGGACAGGACAATTGACCACTGTGCCTTACGACTCCTTCGAGACTCAGCGCAAGGAGCTTGGCGAAGCTCCCGGCGTGAACGAGTCAGGCTGTGTGCCCAACCTTCCAGTGAAAATATCCGACCTGCAACCCAATAAAACGCTGTCGCTGCCCGTTCATGAAGTAGGCTACGGCCACAAGATATCGTTCAGCATCGACTGCAAGCCTGAGCAGAAAGGCACCATCCTCACAACGGGACCTGATGCCACGTTCTACCTATCCGATCCCGTCAGCGGGAAGTTGGGCTTCCAGCGTGAGGCCTACTTCGACCATTTCGACTATGCGCTGCCGAAGGAAGGGCATGTAGAGATAACGATCGAGAACACGTCTTCAGCTACCAATCTTTATGTCAACGGGCAACTGAAAGAAAAGCTCGAACAGATCCGGTTCTACGTCGTCAAGCCCACTGACAAAGCTAACCACATGCCCGGACGCACCTGGCAGCTCGATGCCTATAAGCCGGAACGCAGCATGCGCTATCAGCGAGCTCTCTTCTTCCCCGTACAGAAGACCGGCAACTTCAACAGCCGCGTCACCAACCTGACGATTGACAAAGAGTAATACTACATTATGATTCTTCCCTTTTAATTCTAAACTCTTAACTTAAAAAACATGACCAATCGAAGAGACTTTCTGAAAGAAGCCCTGCTGACAGGTGCAGCCGCCATGGCTGCGCCTATCATCACCAAGGGCGAAAACATTACAACACAACATCGCACCGTCGCTACCGACACCAACGAAGGCGTGGGGGGCGGACTCATCGTGCCTAAAAACAACGGACTGCCCATCACCGGCACTTTCCTCGACGAGATATCACACGACATACCCCATCAGAACTGGGGCGTGAAGGAATGGGAACAGGATTTCCGCTACATGAAAGCCATCGGCATCGACACCGTCATCGTCATCCGGTGCGGGTACAGAAAGTTCATCACCTATCCTTCTGAATACCTGATGAAGAAGCATGGATGCTACATGCCCTCCGTCGACCTGATCGACATGTATCTCCGACTGGCCGACAAATACGGCATGAAGTTCTACTTCGGGCTCTACGACTCCGGCCACTACTGGGACACCGGCGACATGTCGTGGGAAATCGATGACAACAAGTATGTCATCGACGAGGTATGGAAGCGCTACGGCCACCACAAGAGCTTCAAAGGCTGGTACGTCAGCACTGAGATTTCCCGCCAGACGAAAGGTGCCATACCCGCCTTCCACGCCATGGGCAAGCACTGTAAGGAGGTGTCCAACGGGCTTCCAGTCTTCATCTCTCCTTGGATCGACGGCAAAAAAGCCGTCATGGGAACGGGCAAGATGACCAACGACCAGGCTGTCAGCGTGCAGGAGCATGAGCGCGAATGGAACGAGATTTTCGACGGCATACACGATGTTGTCGACTGCTGTGCCTTCCAGGACGGACACATCGACTACGATGAGCTCGACGCTTTCTTCTCCGTCAACAAGAAGCTCGCCGACAAATACGGCATGCAGTGCTGGACCAATGCCGAGACTTTTGACCGTGACATGCCCATCCGCTTCTTCCCCATCAAGTTTGACAAGCTCCGCCTGAAGCTCGAAGCGGCCAAACGGTGCCACTACGACAAGGCTATCACCTTCGAGTTCTCACATTTTCTCAGTCCGCAGTCGGCTTATATACAGGCACATCACCTCTACGACCGCTATAAGGAATATTTCAACATCAAATAATTGTTTATTAGACTCTCTTATTCATCTACATGAAAACCGTAAAATTAGGTTACGTGTTTTTCCTCGCCATCGTGGCAGCCTTGGGCGGCCTGCTCTTCGGATACGACACAGCGGTCATCTCGGGCACCATCGACGACGTGGTAGCACAATTCCATCTTGACGTAATGCAGCAAGGCTGGTACGTAGGCTGCGCGCTCATCGGCTCTATCTGCGGTGTGGCTATAGCCGGCATCATGAGCGACCGCCTCGGACGTCGCCCCACCATGTTCATATCCGCCGCACTCTTCACCCTGTCCGGCATCTGCTGCGCCGTCGCTCCAAATTTTCATTTTCTTGTTGCCGCCCGTATCATAGGCGGATTAGGAATAGGTATCATCTCTGTGGTGGCACCCGTCTACATCTCCGAGATCTCCATCACGCGCTATCGCGGGCAGCTCGTCTCACTCTATCAGCTCGCTGTCACTGTAGGCTTTCTCGCAGCTTATGTTGTCAACTATCTGCTGCTCAACTTTTCTCATACCGGTCATTTCGCCAACAGCTGGCTGCAGCTCATTTTTGTCGGTGAGGTCTGGCGCGGCATGTTGGGCATGGAGGGGCTGCCCGCCCTCTTCTTCCTCGTCATCCTCTTCCTCATCCCTGAGAGCCCGCGATGGCTCATCACACAGAATAAGGACGGCCGTGCGGCGGTGATCTTCAGCAAGATCTACATCCGCAAGGAAGATGTAGAGAAGCAGGTAGCCGACACGAAGTCGACCATTGCCGGAGAGCAGAAGTCGGAGTGGAAACAACTGCTCCGCCCGGGCATCCTCAAGGCCGTCGTCATCGGTGTGTGCATTGCCATCCTCGGACAGTTCATGGGTGTCAACGCCGTACTCTACTATGGTCCGTCGATGTTCAAGGATGCCGGCATGAGCGACCCGCTGTTCTGTCAGGTGCTCGTCGGTCTGGTGAACATGCTCACGACGGTGCTCGCTACCTTCATCATTGACCGCGTAGGCCGTCACAAGCTCATCTACTACGGCGTGTCGGGCATGATCGTTTGTCTCATCATGATAGCCGTCTACTTTGCTTTCCACGAGAGCTGGGGGCTGAGCGTATGGTTCATGCTCACCTTCTTCCTGCTCTACGTCTTCTGCTGTGCCGTAAGCATCAGCGCCGTGGTCTTCGTCCTGCTCTCGGAGATGTATCCCAACAGCGTGCGCGGTCTGGCCATGTCCATAGCGGGCTTTGCCCTTTGGATCGGAACCTACCTCATCGGACAGCTCACCCCCTGGATGCTCGAGACGCTGCAGCCTACAGGCACGTTCCTGCTCTTTGCCGTCATGTGTGTGCCTTATATACTCATCATGTGGCGCTGCGTGCCTGAAACGGCCGGCATGTCGCTCGAAGACATTGAGCGCTACTGGAACAGGCAAGGCAGCAAACAAGACAACAAATGATCATGCAGACTCATACCGAAGCACCTACGGCCGTACCAACCCGGCGCGCCCATTCCCTGGACGCGCTGCGGGGCTACGCGATCATGACCATGATCCTCGCCGCCTTCTTCACAAAGCGACAGATGTATTGGAAAACGTAGACCCACTCAACATCATTTGAAAATGTCACCATCCTACAGAAAGGGTGGTGACATTTCCGAATCAAGCAGCGATTAGTGATTAATAGGCCGCACCTTGCATTGGACGGACACAAGAGCCGTACCCTGCCATGGCGGACGGCCACAAGACCGCACCCCGCCATTGGATGATAACAAAAGAATGGTTATGTCCTATTGATATTTTGCAAGAATCTCTCTGACGACTGTCTTACTGTCACCCGTCGGAACGGCTTTGAAATTGCCCACGCAGCCTTCCCACCAGTATTTCTCAAAGGTGCAGACACGGTCTTTATAGCTGTCATAATGTGCCTTGTCGAAATGTTGACGAGCCTTTAAGGCAGCTTCCACGGCCTTGAAGAACATCCTCCACCGTTCGCCATAAAAGGTCTTTACCATTCCTGCCCAGGAGCGATAGGCATAGTCGTTGAGCCCCATATTCTTGTCGCTCCAAGTCGTGATGATATTGCGTGCGTTTTGTTCATAATAAAGTTTCTCCATCGGATCTTTGCCCCAGGCCCTTGCGTCTTTAATCCATTTGCCGGTGAGGAAACAGCTCTGCGTGCCTACGACCTTGTCAAGATCTTCAATGATCGTTGTCATCTTCTTAGCCAAAAGTCTCATCGTCTGAAGATCTTTCGCTTCATAAGCCTTCTGATAGTCGTAGAATACGCTCATGAAATGATTCGTCAACAACTGTCTTGTGAGATTGGCAAGATCAAAATGATAACTTTGTCGGTCGCTGTCTACCTGAAGCAGTTTCTCAATGACTTCCAACAGAATCTTATCCTCTTTGTCGACTTGGGGTATTTGCCTCACCATATTGCTTGTCATAAAAGCAGGCCGCATATTAAAGAAAGGCTGTAGTTGCTGAGTTACAGTTTGCTGGTTATAGATACTGTCAACAAGCAGTTGCCAAGCCTGGCGTGCATTGGCATCCACTTTTCCTGTGCGCTGGTCGGCGAGTGCGTTGACCCATTCCTGGATATTGCGATTCGCCGGAAAATTCCAGGCCTTCTCAAACACATATTCATAAATGTACGGATTGCAGTCGAAGCCTTCGAGCGTGGCTCCTATCCCCGCAAGGTTGCCTTTACATTTTGCCATAGCATGCTCCATCCGGCGGTTGATCGTTTCCAAGTCACCGGTCAGCATAGTGTTTCCTCCGAAGTTTCCGAGATAGCACCAGACAAACGGTACGCCGAAGAACTTATCCGTCGACTTCCACATCTCCTGCATGTCGCAGTAATAGTCGAGCAGCAGCGAGCGATTCTTGGGATAAGCCGTGAGATAAGCTTTGATGCGGTCGTTTGTCCAGTCTTTCTGTCTGTAATAGAAGAGCCAGGTCATCTGCAGCCATATAGCCTGCGGGTCAGCATTGGCGAGCGACGCATACACCTGCTTGGCAACGCGGCTGAGGTATTCGGGCGCGTAGCTTGGAGGTGTCACTTCGTTGAAAAGATCGATTCCATAAACATGGTCGGTGCCATAGACAGAGTCTTCAATTTCGATGAACCGCCTCTGTATCTGTGTAAACAGCGGATCCATAGGGTCGAGGAAACTGCACGAATACTGCTCAGCGTAACCGTCCCAAGGTGCCAGCTTCGTGATCTTAGCCTTGGGGAAGATGGAAGCCAACTCTGCGGGGACATGGCCGGAGAATGCCGGTAAGACGGGACGCATGTTCAACTCCCGTTCCCTGGCCGTGATGCGTTTCTGAAGCATCAGTTGTCCGTTGAGCCACGACATCGGCAGAGGCGCAAACCACCGGTCGATGTTTATCATGCGATGCCAGGGCAGATGAGCCGGACCGGTGAAATAGTTGCGGATCGTCGCGTCGGAGAGGCCGAGCTCACTCCACACCTTGTACCAGATGCTTTCTTGGCCGGTGATGGCAAGCGGCAGATTGATGCCGTTGAGCGCCATCCAGTCGATGAAGTGTTCCCATTCGTCCCATCTCCACCATGGCATGGTGTAACCGTAAGTGCAGTAGTTCAGGAAGAAGCGGTCCTTGACCCGGGCCTTAATGGTGACAGGCTTGGGTATCCGGGGCGGGACGGAAGGGAGCTGAAAGGTATCCGACTTCAGCCAGCCTACCTCCACATGGCAATAGTATTTCATGTAGTGGTTGATGCCGACGGCCATCGAGTTGGCATTGTTTCCGCTGACGATGATCTTCCCGCCTTCCGACCGGAGGCTGAAGACATCAGTCTTGCCCGCTGTCTTGCGGAAAGAGAACACTTGCTCATAGCCTGGGAACAGGCGATGCACCAGTCCTTTCACAGCTGATATGTCATCGGCATGAACCGAAAGAACGACCATGAGCAATGAGAATAAAATGATGGTTTTCTTCATGAAGAAATTTTATAATGATTGATGTTGATATTTCTCAGTCAGCAACCGGGAACATTGAGACATGAAACTTCGTGCAGTTGTAGGGCACAAGGGTGATGCGTGCGGCTGAACCGCCTGTGACCTTCCGTTTGGGTAAGGGGGCAAGATCCGTGGGAGTCCAGGGGAACTCACGGGCATCAACACTCAGCTGTACAGGAGCCTCTTCATATTTCCACGTCCAGCGCTCCGGCATTTTCTTTCTGATGACCTTAACCTTGCCGAGCGTAGCTCCCAAGGCATAGTTGTACTTCTGTCCTTCAGCGACGTGGTTCTCGTCGATATCCTTGATCGGCAAGGCATAGAGCAACGGACCATATTTAACATATTCATAAGGCTCACCTGCTATGCTGTCTGTATACCCATAATAACAATTACCGTTCGAACATTCAGTAGGATTCCGCTTGAAATAGTTGTCACGCGGATAAGGCGTACATATTCCCGCAGTGACAGACGCTTTCATGGGAAGGGAGATGACGACGGCGTCACCGTTTCTCCATTTGCGTTCAATCTTGGCGAAATCTTTATAGGCCTTATAGGCAACCTTTTTGCCGTTGACCTTTATTTGCATAGCTCCACACCATTCAGGGATACGGAAGTAGAGAGGTGCTGCAATATCGTTGGCACTCTTCAGATGGATGCGTATCTGGTCGCCAAACGGATAATCGGTCTGGCAATCGATCTCCACGGGGACGTTGTCAAGCAAAGCCTTCACCTTGCAGGGGCCGTAGAGTGTGTAGGCAAGACCGTGATCCATGGTCGCCATCCACATATTCGTGACATAGTTGGGAATTTCCCAGTTGCTGCTGCCCACGCAACACAGCACTTCATGTCCGTAGGGCGTATATCGCTGGTCTCCCGGCCCGGGTACAGCCGGATCGGCCGGTAGCTTTTCCGAGAAGCGGTTAGGCATCTGATAATAAGACATGGTCTTCCAGTCGCGTGAGATAGAGACAGGCCCCGCATTGAAGAATACGTTCTCGATCCGGTCGCCCCATTGCCCTTTTCCGTCGATACGCATCTGCCACGTGAAGTTCCACATCGAGGCAGGGATGTTACACGTCTCAACGCCATGAAAAGGCCCGGTCCCGGACAAAAACTCCTCACACGAGACAAGGCCGAGAGGCAACATGTTGTACTTTCCGGCCCAGGAAAGCAGATGAAGAGACACGTCCCGGTCTTCTTCCCGCCCATTCCATATAGAAGAGATCGCCGGAACACGCGATACCTCATAGAAGGTCACACCGTGCGCAGTCTTAAACCCTTCGTGCGAACGGTCGCTCATCTGCATGATGCGCTGGCCGAATTGTCTGACAAGGGGACGGTCGCTGTAAGCGATGATAGAGTCGAGGATCGTCTTGTTCCCGTTTTCCAGGAACGTCTCAGTCATGGCATCAACATTCGTCGAGCCGCGCACCAGTCCGCTTTCGAGTCCTTTCTGATTGGTCGGCGAAAGCATTGTGTAACGGGAATATACTTTGTTGAGGGCTTCAAGGATTCGTGGCTGGTGGGTCGCCTGGTAATAACTGACCAGCGCTCGCCCCATAATTCCATGGCCCCAATTATTGAACCCGTCAAGGACGAGGGAGTCGTTTTTCCACCAAATGAAGGTTCCGGCACCTTTGAGAACTCCATCGACGACGATGTTCAGCCGGTCGGACACTTTCTTCTGAAGCGCCCGGTCACCGAGGATATAGGCCAGCTTCGTAGCTCCGTCAAGCCAGTAGCTGCACTGTTCTATCGGCCATCCCGTACCGTCTGTCTCATTGGCTCCTCGGGCCTTGAACCCATATCCTTTCCACCCGTTGCCATAGACAGGCTGGTATTCATCGAGATGCCCGGTGATGCCTTTAGCGGCATCTTCGCCCCATTGGCGAAGCCAGCCTTCGGGAGTGATTTGTCCAATCTCCAAGGGTACCAAGGATATCTGCCCTTTGGCCCAGTGCCGGTAGCGCCGGATCTTCATTCCGGTGTAGTCCTGAGCTTGAGCGGAAAGTATCCCCAATGAGAGAAAGCCGCTCAAGCATAAAATGTAATTTAGCTTCATAATTATTTTGTTGTTATAATATTGTTGTTAATAGGTATAATGTTGTTAGCTTCTCCTTAGTTTCTGAAACTAAATAAAACTGTTTTATTACATGTATGTCATATACTTAGAAGTTTTAAGTTAAAATTGTAACGCATTTTTGCTTTCGACTGCAATATTAAATAAAACATCTCAAGCGTGCAAACGTTTTCATAAATAAATTAATCTTCGCCACCATATTTAATACTTCTGCCTTAAATATGTATCCTTTCATTCATTATAAATTTAATAAAATGGCATTTTGGCCACTGAATATTGCTCCGACTTTTCTTTACAAAAAGTAAGCAAGGCCGCGGTCCGAGAGGTCGTAGACACACTTGAGGAAAAGGTACTTGAACATACGCACCGGGTCCTCGGCCTGACGGCCATTGTCGACGCTGTAGTTGTCCTTGACCAGACTGAAGACGAAAGAGGAGTCTATGTGCTCCTTGAGTATCCGCAACTTGTGGTGCATCTGTTAAATCGGGGTAATAATATTTTACAAACAGTCGTCTGAGAATCGTTTTTTTTCAACCAAGGTGTCGCTTGGGTGGAAATGACGCGATTATGGGCCATTTTGGTAAGTCGTTGATTATTAAACACTTATAAATTTTACGATTTTTCAGCGTTGCCAACTCACTGAAAAGGCGTCGCCGTTACGGTGTAATCGCGTTGCCGTTACGGTGCAATCGCGTTGCCGTTACGGTGCAATCGCGTTGCCATTACGGTGCAACGGCAACGCGATTAGGCAGTAACGGCAAAACTTTTTGGCCGAAAAGCCGCCGACGGTGTTGTAAAAGGGCGAAAGGCTACCCTTTTCCCGCTCTATTTACCCCTGTTGCCAAGTGTTAAATTTCGGCAATAATATTTTACAATTCAACGTGGGCACACGGTGCCTGGTCTGTACAAATCGTGGAAGAGACAAACATCTTTACCCGATTAAATTGACGTGCATCGTGCGCTTTGCAGGGGCGGCCCCTGCAAGCCAAACGTGCTTCGGTGGAACCAATTCATTGTCGAGATTTTCATTGATTTGCTTGCGTATCTCAAGTATTTTGACGAATTTTGGAAACCAAAAGCCACCGACTATACACTATCTACTAAATACAACATGAATCATCACCTCATCATGGCGACAATAGGGCTGACGCTCGCCGCCAACGCGCAAGCACAAGACCACTACAACCGCGGGATAGGCCTCTACCCCGGGAACAAGGCGGAATATACCGCGCCGAGGCTCGTCGGCGACAACGAATATCGCGACTTGGCCCTGAACAGGATGGCCACCGCGTCGTCGAGCATCGACTGCAACCTCACGGCCCAACTCGCCACCGACGGCCTGTTGACCAAGGGCGAGCCCAAGACGCTCACGGTATCGACCAACAAGGGCGTGGACACCTCACGCGACAGGTTGAAGGCCATCGACGGCAACAGCGTGTCGCCCTATTATGTCTATGGGCCTGACGGCTGGATGCGATGCCTCTGGCAAGGCATGACCGTGCATGCCGACACGCTCCGCCTCTGTTTTGAGACGGCTTACGACGCAAAACTGCCAGCAGGATGGGGCATCACCGTTGAGGGCACCACCGACGGGAAGACGTGGGCAGACGTGGGCAGCGTGAAGCGCGACGGACTGCCCGGCTACAAGACACGGCAGACCGTCTCCACCGACCCTAACAAGCAGACCGGACTGACCAACCTGCCTCTGCGACGCGGCACCGTAGCCATACCGCTCAACCGCAAGGGCGCGGACTGGCGCGGGCTGAGGCTGCGCTTCGCCATGCCTTCGGCCGCATGGTGGCGGATTTACGAGATAGACGATGGCCCGGCAAGCGACATGCCCAAGGAGTTCAACCTGGGCGTGTCGCCTTGGCGGCAGCGCAGCATGAGCTGGTTGCCGTCGGAGCATTTCTTCAGCGCGTGGGTGGCAAGCCCTGACGAGGCCAGCCAGCCACAATGGCTGAAGGTTGACCTCGGCGCGGAAGCCGACATCGACCGCTTGCGCATACACTGGGTCTACGCGGCCAAGGCGGGCCTGGCGCAAGTGTCGGACGACGGGGCCAACTGGCGCGACGTGGCCAAGCTCTCGCCCGCCAATGACGGCAGCGTGGCCTCAGTGCCCATGAAGGCGCGAGGCCGCTACGTCAGGCTGTGGCTCACCGCGCCACAAGGCGGCACCTACGGCGTGGCCGAACTGGAAGTGCTCGGGCGCGGCGGCCTGGTGGCAACGCCAAGCAACAGCCTCGACCTGGGCAAGGGCAAGCTGTCGATAAACAACTGGCAACTTCGGCGCGACAACGACAAGGCGACGAGGCTCATAAAAGGCGCGTCGCCATGGATAGAGGCCTCCGTGCCAGGAACGGCCCTGACGAGCTATATCAACATTGGCGCGGTGCCGGAGACGACAGTCGCCAACGACATGAGGCAGGTGTCGGAATCGTTTTTCAACTCCGACTTCACCTACAAGGCCGACATCCTGGTGCGCGACGGGGCGATAAGCAACGGCGACGCCACGTTTGACGCCACGAAGTCGCACAGGTACCTGTGTTTTGACGGCATCGACTGGCGCGCCACCGTGGAGCTGAACGGCAAGCGCGTGGGCAGGATTGACGGCGCGTTCACCCGCGCGCGCTTCGACATCTCAAGCCTCTTGAAGCAGGGGCGCAACGAGCTTGTGGTGCACGTGGCGAAGAACGCCCACCCTGGCCCGGTGAAGACGAAGAACGCGCGCTCGACCGACTTGAACGGCGGCGTCCTCACAGCCGACAACCCCACGTTCACGCCCACGATAGGATGGGACTGGATAACCTCCACGCCTGGACGCTGCATGGGGATATGGAACGACGTGTACATCACGCAAGACGATGGCCTCTGCCTCGCCGACCCTCTCGTGACCACTGAACTGGCCGAAGCCGACACCCTCGCCACGCTGACGCCTACCGTGAAGGTGGTCTCCACGCGCGAAGAGCCCGCCAAGGTGACGCTCAACGGATGGATTGGCACATTGCGCTTCGCCAAGGACATCACGGTGCAGGCCGGCGAGAGCCGCGACGTGAGCTTCGCACCATCGGAATATCGCCAGCTCGCGCGCCGGCAGATGAAGCTGTGGTGGCCCAACGGCTACGGCACGCCTTACCTTTACGACGCGGGCTTCTCGCTGACGAGCGGCGCCGACACGCTCTGCACGCTCCGCTACAAGGCCGGACTGCGGCAGGTGAGCACCGCCCTCGAGCCTTCGCCCGACGGCAAGGGCAAGCGGTTGCAGATATTCGTCAATGGCAAGCGACTGGACCCATTGGGAGGCAACTGGGGATTCTCAGAGACCAACCTGCGCTACCGTGGACGCGAATACGACGCCACCGTGCGCTATCATCGCGACATGAACTTCAACATCATACGCAACTGGGTGGGACAGATTGGCGACGAGGAGTTTTATGACGCGTGCGACAAATACGGCATCATGGTATGGCAAGACTTCTGGCTCGCCAACCCGTGGGACGGGCCCGACCCCGACGACGAGACGATGTTCATGCAAAACGCGCGCGACCTCATCAGCCTCATCAGGAGGCACCCGTCGGTCGCCCTCTACTGCGGGCGCAACGAGGGATTCCCGCCTGCCACGCTGCAGGACGCGCTACAAGGCTCCATCAAGGCCCTTCACCCACAGCTATCATACATAGGCTCGTCTGCCGACGACGTGGTGACCGGACACGGCCCATACGGCATCAAGCCCACGGAGTTTTATTTCAAGCACCTCTCTCATAAGTTGCACTCCGAGGAAGGCATGCCCAACATCCCGACATGGGAGAGCCTGAGGCGATTCCTGAGACCGAAGGACGTGTCGTTCGGTGACGACACGTGGGGGCAACACGACTTCTGCATGGAGGGCGCGCCACGCGGCATGGAGTTCATCGGCATCATGGAGCGGCACTTCGGCAAGCCGGCCTCGCCACGGCAGTTCACCCAGTGGGCGCAATGGCTCAACTATGACGGCCACCGCGCCATGTTCGAGAGCCGGCAGACCGACCGGCAAGGCCTGTTGATGTGGATGAGCCATCCGTGCTGGCCGAGCATGGTGTGGCAGACCTACGACTATTACCTTGAGCCCACGGCGGCTTATTTCGGCGTGAAGAAGGCGTGCGAGCCGTTGCACATACAATGGAACCCGGCTGAGCGCGAAGTGGAGGTGGTGAATGTCTGTCGCGACTTGGACAAGCCCCTCATGGCAGAGATGCGGATAATGGACGCCAAGGGCAACACCCTGACGGAAAAGACCGTGGAGACACGTCCAGAACGCGACACGACCGTGGCCGCTATCACCGACATCGCGGCTCCCGACGAGGACGTATGGTTCATAAGGCTGCGACTCATGGACGGCCAGACAGTGGTATCAGACAACTTCTACGTGGAAGGCCGCGAAGCCGACAACCTGCAATCGCTGGCCAAGACCCTGGGCGAGCCAAAGCTCAGCGTGGCACGACACTTCGAGAAGCAAGGCGGCGAATGGACCGGCCACGTCGAAGTCAGCAACACGGGCGACACCCCTGCCTTGCTCGTCAGGCTCAACCTCGTGGGCGGCGACGGCGAGCAGATATTGCCGGCACTCTATTCCGACAACTATTTCGCGCTCATGCCGGGCGAGAAAAAGACCGTGGAAGTGAGGTTCAGCGACGCCGACAGCCGTGGAACCAGGCCCGACATTGTTTGCCAGCCCTTCACGCTCGGCGAATGATGCCACGCCTATCTACACAATTAAACATTTCTTAGCGTAAGAATATCCATCCGTTATCGTTTTTTTCATTACCTTTGCAAAGGAATAACGACAAGCCAAAAACTTCTTGAAACATATCAAGATTGTTCTGTTCGAAAACCAACATATACGTATTGGATATTCTTATATTATGCTTAAAACTATAACTATCAAAAAACTCTTCTCCGCGGTCCTTCTCGCGGGAATGTCTCTCGGCGCGCAAGCCGGGACCTACACCCAATATGTCAATACCGCTATCGGCACGGGTGGCCATGGCCACGTGTTCTACGGCGCCAACGTGCCTTTCGGCCTCGTGCAGCTCGGCCCCACCATGGTGACACGTGGTTGGGACTGGTGCTCCGGCTACCACATCAGCGACGACATCATCATCGGCTTCGGCCATACCCACCTCAGCGGCACGGGCATCGGCGACCTCGGCGACGTGGCGTTGCTCCCAGTTGTGAGCGACAACGAGAGGCAGACCACCATAGACCGCGGCACGGAGAAATGCGTGCCGGGCTTCTACACCGTGGTCACGGGCGACGGCGTGAAGGTGGAACTCACGGCCACGTCGCACGCGGGCCTTCACCGCTACACCTTCCCCAATGGCCGCACGCCACAGCTCAGGCTCGACCTCAAGCAGGGCATTGGCTGGGACAAGATGTACGACAGCCACTTCACGCAGCTCTCGCCCACTGTCATCACCGGCTACCGCTATTCGTCGGGATGGGCAAAGGATCAGCGCGTCTACTTCTACGCTGAGTTCAACCGCCCGGTGTCAATGACCCGCCAGGAAGGCGACTCAGTGGCTTACATGCGCGCCACCGACAACAACGGCGAGGCCATAATGGCACGCGTGGGCATATCAGCCACGTCTATCGACGAGGCGCGCGCCAACCTCAACAAGGAACTCTTGTCGTGGAACCTCGAGCAGGTCAGGGAGCAGGCCGACAAGCAGTGGGACAAGGAACTGGGCCGCGTGCGCATAGAGACAACCAACGCCGACAACCGCGCCATCTTCTACACCGCCCTCTACCACACCATGACGGCACCATCGGAGATTAGCGACGACGACACCACCCTCGGCAAGCGATACACCACGTTCTCTCTCTGGGACACCTACCGCGCACAGATGCCGCTCATGACGCTTATCCACCGCGACCGCTGCGCCGACATCGGCAGCACCTTCATGAGCATCTTCGCCAAGCAGGGCAAGCTGCCAGTATGGCACTTGTGGAACAACGAGACCGACTGCATGGTGGGCAACCCCGGCGTGCCCGTCATGGCCGACCTCGTGCTCAAGGGGCTCTACACCAACAAGGAAGAGGCTTTCAACGCCATGAAGACCTCGCAACTGCTCGACGAGCGCGGCTTGAAGCAGCTGCGCGAATATGGCTACATCCCATTCGACAAGGACACGACCAACGAGACCGTGGCCAAGGGGCTGGAATACGCGCTTGCCGACTGGAGCACGGCGCAGGTGGCCAAGATGCTCAGCAAGACCGACGACTACAACTATTTCATCAACCGAAGCAAGAGCTACTCTAAATATTTCGACAAGAGGGTCAACTTCATGCGTGGCGTGGACAGCAAGGGCCACTTCCGCGACAATTTCAACCCATTCCATTCCGTGCATCGTTTCGACGACTTCACCGAGGGCAACGCTTGGCAATACACGTGGCTCGTGCCTCACGATGTTCACGGACTCGTGAGCCTCTTTGGCAGCGAGAAGCGTTTCTCGAAGAAGCTCGATTCGCTGTTCGTGGTGCACGGTGACCTTGGCGAGAACGCCTCGCCTGACATAAGCGGACTCATCGGCGAGTATGCGCACGGCAACGAGCCAAGCCACCACGTCATCTACATGTACAACTACGTGGGCCAGCCCTACAAGGCCGCGCCTCTGCTGCGCCAAGTGTTCCGCGAGATGTACAACAACGCGCCCGACGGACTCAGCGGCAACGAGGACGTGGGCCAGATGTCGGCATGGTATGTCATCTCGGCTTGCGGACTCTACCAGGTTGAGCCAGCCGGCGGCAAGTTTATCATCGGCTCTCCGCTCTTCCAAAAGGCAGAGCTGAACGTGGGCGACGGCAAGACGTTCACGGTGCTCGCCAAGAACAACAGCGACAAGAACATCTACGTGCAGCGTGCCACGCTCAACGGCAAGCCATACGCAAAGAGCTACATCTCCTACGATGAGATCATCAATGGCGGCACGCTCGAGCTCGTGATGGGTCACAAGCCTTCAAAGTGGGGCACGGCAAAGGCTGACCGTCCTTGAGCCCCACACATTTCACACAGATTAAATTCCTCAAGGAAGCATATAATGCGACATTCCTTCCTCAAAAGCCAATAACAAGACTATTATTTTAATGAAGAAATATTTATCAGTAGTATTCGCGTCCCTTTTAGCGCTGCCGGCATTGTCGGTTGAGAACCCTGTGGACTATGTCAATCCGCTGGTAGGCTCACAGTCGTCGTATGCCCTTTCCACGGGCAACACCTATCCTGTTGTGGCAATGCCCTGGGGCATGAACTTCTGGACGCCACAGACAGGCAAGATGGGCGACGGATGGGTCTACACCTACGATGCCCACAAGATACGCGGCCTGAAACAGACCCACCAGCCCAGTCCGTGGATCAACGACTACGGACAGTTCTCGCTCATGGCCACCGTGGGCAAGCCCGTCTTCGACGAGACGGCGCGCGCCTCATGGTTCTCGCACATGGGCGAGACCGTTACACCTTATTATTATAAGGTATATCTCGCCGACTACGACATCAAGGCCGAGATGGCACCCACGGAGCGTGCCTGCCTCTTCAGCTTCACCATGCCTGCCACCGACAGCGCCAACATCGTGGTAGACGCCTACGACAAGGGCTCGGCTATAAAGGTAGACGTGGCGCGCCAATGCGTCACGGGCTACAGCGTGCGCAACAGCGGCGGCGTGCCAAAGAACTTCCGCGACTATTTCGTGGTGAAGTTTGACCGGCCTTTCACCGTCAGCTACGAGAACCCAGTGGAGCACGGCGGCGCCATAGTGACGTTCCGTTGCAACCGTGGCGACAAGGTCACGGCACGCGTGGCCTCGTCGTTCATCAGCGAGAAGCAGGCATGGCAAAACCTCAAGGAGGTGGAAGGCAAGAGCCTCGACGAGGTGAAGGCCGAGGGCAAGAAACGCTGGAACGAGGTACTCGGGCGCTTGGAGGTAAACGACGACAACACGGACCACATGCGCACGTTCTATTCGTGCCTGTACCGCTCCACGCTCTTCCCACGCAAGTTTTATGAGCTGACCGCCGAGGGCGACACCGTGCACTACAGCCCCTACAACGGTAAGGTGCTGCCAGGCACCATGTTCACCGACACAGGCTTCTGGGACACCTTCCGAAGCCTGTTCCCGCTGGTCAACCTCGTGTATCCTTCCATGGCGACGGAGATGCAGCAAGGTCTCGTCAACGCCTACAAGGAGAGCGGCTTCCTGCCAGAATGGGCAAGTCCGGGACATCGCGACTGCATGGTCGGCAACAACTCGGCGAGCATCGTTGCCGACGCGTGGGTCAAAGGCATACGCGGCTACGACATCGAGACCCTGTGGCAAGCTGTGCTCCACGGAGCGCACGCCAGCCACCCTACAGTGGGCTCCACGGGAAGGAAAGGATGGGAATACTACGACAAGCTCGGCTACGTACCGTGCGACGTGGGCATAAACGAGAGTGCCGCGCGCACGCTGGAATATGCCTACGACGACTGGTGCATCTACCAGCTCGGCAAGGCATTGGGCAAGAAGGGAAAGGTGATTAAGCCTTACCTTAAGCGCAGCTTCAACTACCGCAACCTCTTCTCCAAGGAATACAACCTCATGCGTGGCCGAAAGAAGGATGGCTCATGGGAGACACCGTTCAACCCGTTCAAGTGGGGCGGCGTGTTCACCGAGGGCAACGCCTGGCACTACACGTGGTCGGTGTTCCAGCGGCCTGAAGACCTCATCCGGCTCATGGGCGGCGAAAGCAAGTTCAACGCCATGATGGACTCTGTGTTCAACCTCCCCCCTGTCTTCGACGACAGCTACTACGGGCAGGTGATTCACGAGATACGCGAGATGCAGGTCATGGACATGGGCAACTACGCCCACGGCAACCAGCCCATACAGCACATGATATACCTCTACGACTGGAGCAACCAGCCACGCAAGGCGCAATACTGGGTGCGCGAGGTGATGAACCGCCTCTACAAGGCCACGCCCGACGGCTATTGCGGCGACGAGGACAACGGACAGACCTCGGCGTGGTACGTCTTCTCCGCCATGGGCTTCTACCCTGTATGCCCGGGCAGCACCGACTACGCCATCGGCACGCCTTATTTCAAGCAGGTGAAGCTGCACCTGGAGAACGGCAAGACGACTGTCATCAACTGCGACGCGCCGGCCAAGCGCTTCATCCAGGCAAAGGCCGTGGACGGGCAGAAACTCACGACCAACTTCCTGAGCCATGGCATGTTGACCAATGGCAGCCGCATCGATTTCACGATGGAATGATAAATAACAAATAACCCAACAAACACGGAAAACCAAAAAGAATTATGAGAAAAACATTTTTAGTGTCACTTTTCCTGACGTGCCTCACGGCAGTGGGCGCGACAGAGAAAGCAGACTTTGCCAAGGTGGTACCCGCACCCGACAAGATTAGCTATAACGCCAAGGGCGGCGACTTCACGCTGTCGGCCTCCACGGTCATCAACTACACCGCGGGCAATGCCGACATGGAGCGCAACGCCACGTTCCTCGCGCAATACGTGAAAGACATGACCAAGCTCGAGCTTGGCAAGCAAGCCGCCAAGGGCAAGGCGAAGACCGGCATCAGCCTCGTGCTCAACGCCAAGGCCAAGTTGGCTCCTGAGGCCTACGAGATAGTTGTCGACAAGCGTGGTGTCACCGTCACGGGCGCTACGGCCGCAGGCGTGTTCTACGGCGTGCAAGCCATCCGCAAGTCGCTGCCCGTGCTCCAGAGCGCCGAGAGCGTCGAGCTGCCCGCCGCCAAGGTGGAGGCGTCTCCCCGCTTCGCCTACCGCGGCATGATGCTCGACTGCGCGCGTCACTTCTTCCCAGCCAAGTTCGTGAAGAAGTACATTGACCTTATCGCCTTGCACAACATGAACCGCCTGCATTGGCACATCTCCGACGACCAAGGCTGGCGCTTCAGCGTGCCTGGCTACCCACGCCTCGCCGAAGTCGGCTCAAAGCGCGCGCAGACCGTGACAGGCCACAACAGCGAGCTTGAGGACGGCGTGCCTTACGGTGGATACTACACCGACGACGAGATTCGCGACATCGTGAAATATGCCGCCGAGAGATACGTCACCATCGTGCCCGAGGTCGACATGCCCGGCCACATGATGGCGGCCCTTGCCGCTTACCCTGAGCTGGGTTGCACGGGCGGCCCTTACAAGACCGGCGAATTCTGGGGCGTATACAGAGACATCCTCTGCGCCGGCAACGAGAAGGTCTACACCTTCATCGAGAAGACCCTCAACCACATCTGCGACCTCTTCCCCGGACAATACATCCACATCGGCGGCGACGAGAGCCCTCGCGTGCGCTGGGAGAATTGCCCCAAGTGCCAGGCCATGATAGCAAAGCAAGGCCTGACCGACAGCAAAGGCATATCAAAGGAAGCGCGCTTGCAGGGTTACTTCGCCAAGCGAGTGCAGAAATACCTTGAGGCGAAAGGCCGCAAGATCATTGGATGGGACGAGCTGTTGGGCTGCGACGTCGACACCACTGCCACAATCATGTCGTGGCGCGGTGCCGAGCCTGGAGCACAAGGAGCTAAGCTTGGCCACGATGTCATCATGTCGCCCAACAACGCCCTCTACTTCGACCACTACCAGTCAAAGGACACTGGCTCTGAGCCTCCAGCGATTGGCGGATTCTCCGACGTCGCCAACGTCTACAACCTCGAGCCTGTGCCAGCAGAGTTGGCTCCATCGGTGAAGGCACACATCAAGGGCGTGCAGGCAAACGTGTGGACAGAGTACATACCCTATACCAACCAAGTGGAATACATGGTGCTGCCGCGCATGGCCGCCCTCTCAGAAGTGCAGTGGTTGCAGCCAAGCGAAAAGAACTTCGAGGCGTTCAAGAAACGTGTCGACAGCCTACGCCACATCTATGAGCTGTACGGCTACAACTACGCTCATCACCTCTGGCCAAGCGAGTTCAGAAAAGTGGCAAAGTCATACTGATAAGTAGAAATGCACATCCAAAGACTCTTCATAACGGCAGCCGCGCTGACTGCCGTTTTTTTCACTTACGCGCGTCAGAAGGCCACCCTGCCCTATCGTGACGCCAAACTGCCCGTGGAACAACGCGTGAAAGACTTGCTGGGCAGGATGACACTTCAGGAGAAGATAGGGCAGCTGCGTTGCACGCTCGCCTGGGGCTATTACGACGTGATTGGCAGGAAGAAGGTCGTGCCGTCCGAGGCTTTCAAGAAAGACATTACCGACGGCAACATCGGCATGCTCTGGGCTACCTACCGTGCCGACCCCTGGACGAGGAAGACCCTCGACAACGGCCTCAACCCTCGCCGCGCCGCGCTCTGCGGCAACGCGTTGCAGAAATACGTCATCGAGAACACTCGCCTCGGCATTCCGCTCTTCCTTGCCGAGGAAGCGCCACACGGCCACATGGCGATAGGCACCACCGTCTTCCCGACAGGTCTTGGCCTTGCCGCCACCTTCGACCGTGACGTGGCACGCGAGATGGGCGGCGTGATAGCACGCGAGGTCAGGCTTCAGGGCGCGCACATCAGCTACGGTCCCGTGATTGACCTCTGCCGTGAGCCACGCTGGAGCCGCGTGGAAGAGAACATGGGCGAGGACCCCGAATTGGCGGGCGACATGGCGGCGGCAGAGATAGAAGGCCTCGGCGGCGGCGACGTGTCAAAGCCTTATGCCACAATCCCGACGCTGAAGCACTTTATCGGCTACGGCACGACGGAAGGCGGCCACAACGGCGCGCCTACTTATCTCGGAAAGCGTGAGATAAGACAGTTTTTCCTGCAACCTTTCCGCAAGGCCATCAACGCCGGGGCTTTATCGGTTATGACGAGCTACAACAGTCTCGACGGCGTTCCGTCCACGATGGACGATTATTACCTGAAAAGCATACTGAGAAACGAATGGGGCTTCAAGGGCTTCACCGTGTCTGACCTTTACAGCGTGGACGGCATCTTGACGACCCACCACGTGGCACGCGACCTCACCGAGGCAGGCGCCTACGCGCTCAACGCCGGTGTCGACGTTGACCTCGGCGGACGGGCTTACGCCGAACTGGGCGAGGCCGTGAAGCGCGGCATATCCACTGAGGCGGCCATCGACTCGGCTTGCGCCAACGTGCTGCGCCTGAAGTTCAAGATGGGTCTCTTCGAGAACCCATACGTTGACCCCGACAAGACGGCAAAGGGCGTGCGCACGAGCGAGAACGTGGAAGTGGCGCGCCAGGTGGCAAGGAAGGCCATCACGCTTCTGAAGAACAATGGCGTGTTGCCGCTCAAGAAAGACGTGAAGGTGGCTCTCGTCGGGCCCAACGCCGACAACGTGTACAACATGCTTGGCGACTACACCGCGCCTCAAGAGCAAGGCAACGTGAAGACCGTGCTCGACGGCGTGAGGCAGCTGTTGCCTGAGGCCAACATAAAATACGTGAAGGGATGCGCCATTCGCGACACCGCCAACAACAACATAGCCGAGGCGGTGGAAGCGGCGCGCCAGGCCGACGTGGTGGTTGCCTGTGTGGGCGGCAGCAGCGCGCGCGACTTCAAGACGAGCTACAAGGAGACGGGTGCGGCTGAGGCCAACGTCAACAGCGTGAGCGACATGGAGTCGGGCGAAGGCTACGACCGTGCCACGCTGGGACTTCTCGGCTTACAAGACCGTCTGCTGCGTGGGCTGAAGAAGACCGGCAAGCCGCTCGTGGTGGTGTATATCGAAGGTCGCCCATTGCTGAAAAACTGGGCGGCGGAGAACGCCGACGCCCTCCTCACGGCATATTACCCCGGACAGGAAGGCGGAAGGGCCATTGCAGACGTGCTCTTTGGCGATTACAACCCAGCCGGGCGATTGCCTATCAGCGTGCCGCGTGGCGTGGGCCAGCTTCCTGTCTACTACAACAAGAAAGCCGAGCCGCAAAACTACGTGGAGATGTCTGCCAAGCCCCTTTACGCCTTCGGCTACGGTTTGAGCTACACCACGTTCAAATACTCCAACCTCAGCGTCGCGCGGAAAGACGATAGCCATTTCGAGGTGTCGTTCGACGTGACCAACACCGGCAGCCGCGACGGCGAGGAGGTGCCGCAACTCTACATCCACGACGAGGTCGCTTCGATGGCACAACCCGTGATGCAGCTGCGCGCCTTCGACCGCAAGCTCATAAAAGCCGGCGAGACGCGGCGCTTCTCCTTCAACATCGGGCCAGAACAGCTTTTCATCGTGAACCGCGACATGAAAGAGGTGGTGGAACCCGGCGACTTCACCGTCATGGTGGGCTCATCAAGCGACAACATCCTCTTGAAGGACAAGATAACGGTGCGCTGAAAGCGACTCAGGCCGCAAGCATACAAAGCGGAATTAATCTTGTTATAATCTGAATTAATCATATTCTAACGACAATGGTGACTATTGACGGCAATGTTTCCGCTTTGCCGCCATTGTCATTAAAGAAAAACAAAGAAAAAGACATGAAGAGAGTAATGACCCTTGCCTTCTCGTGCTTGCTCTCCTTGACCATGTTCGCCCAACAGCGTGGCGACGTGATGGAGCAAAGCGACGGATATGTATGGCCGACAGACCAAAAGGTTCTCGACAAGCTCGGTAAATGGCAAGACCTGAAATTCGGTGTACTCTTCCACTGGGGACTCTATTCCGTTCCTGGAATGGTGGAGAGTTGGGCCATCTGCGACGAGGGATGGATAACCCGCGACACCACACAGACCTACCAGCAATACAAGGACTGGTACTGGGGGTTGGCAAAAAAGTTCAACCCGACCAAGTTTGACCCTACACAATGGGCACGCGTGACGAAGGACGCCGGAATGAAATACATGATTTTCACCACAAAGCATCATGACGGCTTCTGCATGTTCGACAGCAAATACGACGATTTCTCCATCGCCAACTACGCCTTCAAGCAGAACCCCAAGCGCGACGTGCTGAAATACGTGCTCCAGGCTTTCCGTGACCAGGGATTCATGCTTGGCACTTATTTCTCCAAGCCCGACTGGCACTCACAGGACTATTGGTGGGACGTGTACCCGACGAAGCGAGGCCGCAACGTCAACTACGACATCAAGAAATGGCCTTGGCGCTGGAACCGCTACAAGCAGTTTGTCTACAACCAGATGTGCGAGATAACCGACCCGCGACGCTATGGCAACGTGGACATTCTCTGGCTCGACGGCGGCTGGGTGTGCAAGGAGAACAACCAGGACATCGACATGCCGCGCATAGCCGAGGGCGTGCGTCGCAACCAGCCCGGATTGCTCATCGTGGACCGCACCATCGGTGGCCCCTACGAGAACTACCAGACCCCCGAACAGACCATTCCCGCCAAGCAGCTAAGCCATCCTTGGGAGAGCTGCATCACGCTGACCAACGACTGGGGTTGGGTGCCACGCCCTACTTGGAAGAGTCCTGAGAAGGTCATCAGCACGCTCATGGAGGTCGTGGCGAAGGGCGGCAACATGGTGCTTGGCGTTGGCCCCACACCCGAAGGCCTCATACAGCAGGAGGCCGTGACGCGCCTGCAGGCCATAGGCAAGTGGATGCGCGCCAACGGCAAGGCCATCTATGGCACGGTGACGACGAAGAACTATCACAGTGGCGACGTGTGGTTCACGGCCTCGAAAGACGGGAAGACCATCTTCGCCCTCTACCCGTCAGGCGCCGGCAAGCCCGCGCCGCAAGCCATCAAGTGGACAGGCAACCTGCCAAAGGGCAAGGTGATTCTCGTGGCCAATGGCAGGAAGCTCAAGACATCGGTCAAAGGCGATGCCGTCACCGTGACGCTGCCAGCGGGCACGGTAAAGGCCGGCGAACCATTCGCACTGGAGATGCGAGTGCGCTAAATGGCTCCTTAACTTCTTAAACTCGACTGATATATTATTAATCATGAAGAAAATATTGTCAACTATGCTTCTCGCCCTGGCGTGCTTCTCGCAACACGCCAAAGCGGGTGACTTGACACGATATGTCGACCCAATGATTGGCACGACAAACTTCTCGGTCTGCAACCCGGGAGCGGTTCTGCCTCACGGACTGATGACGGTGACCCCGTTCAACGTGATGGGCTCGGACCTCAACAAGTTTGACAAGGACAAGCGATGGTGGTCGGCAGCCTACGAATACAACAATGTCTACATGACCGGCTTCGCCCATGTCATGCTGAGCGGCGTGGGCTGCCCAGAGATGGGCACGCTGCTCACCATGCCCACCACGGGCAAGCTCAACGTCGACTACCGCGACTACGGCTCCACCTACGAGCAGGAGACGGCCCGCCCGGGGTATTATGGCGTCAGGCTGAAGAAATATGGCGTGAAGTGCGAGATGACGTCCACGCTTCGCTCCTCGCGAGAGAGATACACGTTCCCCAAGGGCGAGGGCCACATCCTCGTGAACATCGGCGACGGACTGACCAACGAGGTGGGCGGCAGCGTGAGACGCGTCAGCGACACCGAGATAGAAGGTTTCCGCCTGCTCGGCACCTTCTGCTACAATTCGCAGGCGGTGTTCCCGATGTACTTCGTGGTAAGGGTCAACAAGCGTCCGCAGTCGTCGGGCTTCTGGAAGCTGCAGCCCAAGATGGAGGGCGTGAAAGGCGAATGGGATCCCGACAACGGCAAATACAAGCTCTACAACAATTACGGGCGCGACCTTGCCGGCGACCACATAGGATGCTTCTTCAACTACGACTTTGCCGACACCTCCGAGGTGGAGGTCTCCGTGGGCGTGTCGTTCGTCTCTATCAAGAACGCGAGGGAGAACCTCGACGTGGAGCAACGCGGCAAGTCGTTCGACGACATGGCGCGCCTGGCCGACGAGGAATGGGAGAAGACCTTGGGCAAGATTACCGTCGAGGGCGGCACCGAGGCGCAGAAGCGCGTGTTCTACACCGCGCTCTACCACACCCAGCTCGAGCCTTGCGTCCTGCAAGACGTGAACGGTGAGTACCCCACGATGGAGAGCGACAGCATTGGCCACACCAATGGCACGCGCTACACCGTCTACTCGCTTTGGGACACTTACCGCAACCTGCACCAGCTCGAGACCCTGCTCTACCCCGACCGCCAGGTTGACATGGTGCGCACGATGATAGACATGTATCGCGAGTGGGGCTGGATGCCTCGCTGGGAGCTGTTCGGCCGCGAGACGTGGACGATGGAGGGCGACCCTGCCATACCCGTCATCACTGACACGTGGCTCAAGGGCTTGCGCGGCTTCGACATCAACACGGCTTATGAGGCCTTCCGCAAGTCGGCCACCACGCCGGGCAAGGACAACCTCATGCGCCGCGACATAGACCCTTACGCCAGCCGCGGGTACATACCGTTGGGGTGGTTCGCCCAAGACCAGTCGGGCGACAACTCCGTGTCCCACGCCCTGGAATACTATGTCGCCGACGCGTCGCTGGCACGCCTGGCCGAGAGCCTCGGCCACAAGCAAGACGCCAAGCTCTTCCGCGAGCGTAGCCTCGGCTACAAGCACTACTACGACAAGCAGACGGGCACGCTGCGCCCAAGGCAGAAAGACGGCTCATGGCTCACGCCATACGACCCGGGCGACGGTGCCAACTTCTCCAACGCGCCGGGATTCCATGAGGGCTCTTCGTGGAACTACACGTTCTACATCCCCCACGACATCGCCGGACTCGCCAAGCTCATGGGCGGCGCCAAGCCGTTTGTCAACCGCCTGCAAAGCGTCTTCGACAAGGGACTCTACGACCCTGCCAACGAGCCCGACATAGCCTATCCTTACGTCTTCAGCCGCTTCAAGGGCGAAGAATGGCGCACCCAGGAAGAGGTGCATAAGCTCATAGCCAAATACTACACCGACAAGCCCGACGGCATTCCCGGCAACGACGACACGGGCACGATGTCGGCATGGGTGGTCTTCTCCATGCTCGGCTTCTATCCCGACTGCCCCGGTGACCCAAGCTATACGCTCACCTCGCCGGTGTTCGACCGCGCCACGCTGCACCTCGACAAGCGCTACTATCCTGGCGGCGACCTCACCATCGTGGCCAATCGCCCCACCCCGTCGGCACACATCATAAGCACGATGACGCTCGGCGACAAAAAACGGAACAGCTACCGCGTGTCGCACAAGGAGCTGGTCAACGGTGGCACGCTGACATTCAACTTGAAGTGAGCCAACCGGCATATAACATGAACTACCATTGAAAACAAATAACGGTTCACCAGCGAGAGGCCTGCCCCTCGCTGGTGAACCGTGCTCATTTAGCATTACCTGTCTTAAAAACCTGTTAGGCTGAACATGAAGTTTAATTTTATTGCTGTCTGGTAAAACTTTTTCAAACAAAATAAATTAGGGCTGACACTTCTCACGAGGTATCAGCCTTTTTGGTTATCTTTGTTTTGCGAAAAAATATATAACCATGAGTAAAGATAGTCATTTTACCGGACTGCAATGATAAAAGAACATTATTCGCAAAACGAAGTTTTTTATACGCGAAAACATATCACAAGCCTTTGACGAATTGCCTAAATTTGCAACCGAAAGAAACACATACCCTTATTAAACTAAAAACAATTATGACAAAAGCAATCCGGACAACCAGTTCAGGAGCCCTTGCATTCGGGCGCGTCCTGTCTCTATTCGTATTGATGCTAACATGTGTCATACAAGTGAATGCCCAAAAAACTGTTCCCGTGCGCGGAACGGTAGTGAGCGCCGACGACGGCGAGCCTCTCGTCGGTGTCAGTGTGCAGCAAGAAGGCTCCACCGTCGGTGCCGTGACTGACATAGACGGCAACTTCACGCTTCAGACCGCGATTCCAGCCAAGCTCAAGTTCAGTTATGTCGGTTTCCAGACCGCGACCGTAAAGGTGAGCGACACCTCGCCCGTGCGCCTGTCGCTGCAGATTGACGCCCACTCGCTCGACGAGGTGATGGTGGTAGGCTATGGCATACAGAAGAAGAAGCTCATCACCGGCGCCACTGTCCAGGTGAAAGGCGACGACATAGCCAAGTTGAACACCGTAAACGCTCTCGGCGCCCTCCAGAGCCAGACACCGGGAGTTGACATCATCTCAAGCTCAGGCATGCCAGGCGAGGGATTCAAGGTAACGATTCGCGGTCTTGGCACCACTGGCTCATCCTCCCCACTCTACATCATCGACGGCGTGACAGGAGGCGACATCAACGCCATCAACCCCGGCGACATCGAGTCGATAGACGTGCTGAAGGATGCCGCGTCGGCAGCCATCTACGGCAGCCGCGCCGCCAACGGCGTGATACTCGTGACCACGAAGCAGGGACGCATGGGCAAGACGCAAGTGAGCTACGACGGCTACGTGGGTTGCCAGAACGTCTACCGCCAACCCGACCTCCTCAATGCCCAAGAGTTTGCCACGATAATGACCGAGGCACGCTACATGGACGGACTGCCCGACTTCGACTACGCGTCGCTCGTGCCCGACTGGGACAAAATAAAGAGCGGAGAATGGAAGGGCACCAACTGGATGGACGAGGCACGCAACAAGAACGCCATCGTCACCAACCACAGCCTCAACATCATAGGCGGCAGCGACATGTCGACTTACTCCATTGGCCTGTCCTACACCAAGCAAGACGGCATCATAGGCAAGCCCGTGGCACCTAACTATGAACGCTACAACGCGCGTGTCAACTCCGACCACACGCTCATCAAGGCGGGCAAGCTCAACGTGCTGAAGCTCGGAGAGAACATCACCTACTCCTACATCGAGCGGAGCGGCATAAGCATTGGCGACATGTGGGGCAATGACGTGCGCAACCTGCTGCACTCCAGCCCGTTCCTGCCCAACCTCGATGAGGACGGCAACTACCACTACGCCATTCCATGGGAATCGAGAGAGGCCAACCCAATCGGACTTATGGACTACGGCAGCGGCCACAACAGATCGAAGGAACATTGGCTCATGGCCAACGTCTACGCACAGCTCGAACCGATAAAGGGCCTGCGCATCAAGACCAACTTCGGCTACCAGCTCAGCGCAAGCACGTCGCGCAGCTTCATACCGATATATAAGCTCGCGAGCAACACCTTCACGACCGAGAACCTGGTAAGCCAAGGCTCAAGCACAGGCACGTCGCTGCTATGGGAGAACACCGTCAACTACAACACCAAGCTCGGCAAGCATTCCATCGACGCGCTCCTCGGACAGTCGATAGAGAAGAGCGGAATGGGCGAAAGCATCAACGGCAGCAACTACAACTCCATCTTCTCCGACTTCAAGCACGCCTACCTCGACAACACGCCTGTGGTAACCGGACGCACACAACTGTCAGGGGCGCCATGGGGCGACAGCAAGCTGGCCTCATTCTTCGGACGCGTCAACTACGACTACGATGGCAAATACATGGCATCGGCCGTACTCCGCGCCGACGGATCGTCCAACTTCGCAAGCGGCCACCGCTGGGGCTATTTCCCGTCGGTGTCGGCAGGATGGATAATCACCGAAGAGCCTTGGATGAAGAAGACAAGCCGCTGGATGGACTACCTCAAGCTGCGCGCCAGCTGGGGACAAAACGGCAACCAAGACATACCGGCATTCAAATATCTGTCCACCATCTCATTCTCGGGTTCCGACTATACGTTCGGGCCTGACAAGAGCGTGCTCGTGAAGGGCGCATATCCCGACATCCTCGCCAACGAAGACCTTACGTGGGAGACATCGGAGCAGCTTGACCTCGGCATCGACGCGCGTTTCCTTGACAACCGCCTCGGACTGACATTCGACTACTACGTCAAGACCACCAAGGACTGGCTCGTGGAGGCACCTATACTCGACAGCTACGGCACCGGCGCGCCATACATCAACGGTGGCGACGTGCGCAACAGCGGTTTCGAGCTGGCGCTCAGCTGGAACGATGAAAAGGGAGGGTTGCGCTACGGCGTGAACTGGAACATGGCATACAACAAGAACAAGGTGACGCGCATAGCCAACTCAGAAGGCATCATCCACGGGGCAAGCAACATCCTCAGCAACGGGACAACGGAAATCTACCGCGCGCAGGTGGGCTATCCCATCGGTTACTTCTACGGCTACAGCACGGCAGGAGTGTTCCAGACCGAGGAGGAGATTGCCGCCTACAAGGGAGCGAAGCTCAACGGCACGCGCCCAGGCGACGTAATATGGGTTGACCGCAACAACGATGGCGTAATCGACGAGCACGACGAGGGCATGATAGGCAATCCACACCCCGACGTGACAATGGGTCTCGGCCTGAACGCCGCGTACAAGGGATTCGACATCAGCGCCACGTTGCATGGCGCGTTCGGACAGCAGATAATGAAGTCGTACCGCTCGTTCGTGGACTACGCACGACAGAACTACACGTCCGACATCTTCGGACGCTGGCATGGCCCAGGTACATCCAATCGCCTGCCGCGACTCACCACAGGGACATCGCCCAACTGGCAGTTCGTGTCTGACCTATACATGGAAAACGGCGACTACGTGCGCATGCAGAACCTTACCGTGGGCTACGACTTCAAGCAGCTCTTCAAGAACATGCCGCTGCAGCAGCTGCGCCTCTACTTCACGGCCGAGAACCTATTCACCATCACAGGCTACTCGGGAATGGACCCAGAGGTGGGCTATGGCGGATACGAATCGTGGGTGACGGGTGTCGACATAGGTTCATACCCAAGCGCACGCACCTACATCGTCGGCGTGAACATCAAGTTCTGACGCCGAAAACAAAAGACATCTTCAAGAAAACTTGAAAAGTAAAAGCAAACAAAGACAAGACGAATATGAAAAAGATATTTCTGTACGCTTTCTCTCTCTGCCTGCTCGTCACAAGTTGCGACAGCTTCCTCGACACTGAGAACTTGACAAAGAAAGACAGTTCCAACTTCCCTAAGACCGAGACCGACATACAATCGGCTCTCACGTCCATCTACGATGAGCTGCGGCACGCCACCGACGGCGAGGAAGGCCAGCAGTTCTACATCAGCGCCGAGCTGCTCTCCGATGACCGCTTCGGCGGTGGCGGACCAGACGACCGCCGCGCCGCGGCGTTGGACCAACTGCTCAAGTCGGACGAAAACATGTTCGCCGACCCATGGCGACAAAACTACCGTGGCATCTACCGCGCCAACTTCCTGCTCGAGAAGCTCGATGGCATTGACGCCAGCGAAACGGCCAAGAAGCAAGCTCGCGGCGAGGCTTGTTTCATGCGCGCCTACTTCTACTTCCAGCTGTGCCAGATGTTCGGCACCGTGCCACTGTCAGTGACGACAAAGGCCGAGAACCTGCCACGCGCCTCGAAGGAGGAACTCTACGCGCAGATTGCCACAGACCTGAAGACAGCCATAGAATGCTTGCCTGCCACACCTTACAGCACGTCGGACGCCTCACAGCTCGGGCGCGCCAACCACTGGGCAGCAGAAGGAATGCTCGCTCGCGTCTTCCTCTTCTACACTGGCTACTACAACGAGGAGGCTCTGCCATTGACAGACGGCACGCTGACACGCGACGACGTGATAAGATACGTTGACGACTGTGTGGCCAACAGCGGCTACGCATTAGTAGACGACTTCCGAAGCCTGTGGCCATACACCAACGAATACACCGGCAAGGACTACGACTACGTGAAAGGCAACAACCTGCACTGGATTGGAGAATCGGGGGCAAACACAGAGAGCATGTTCACCATCAGGTACTCCGCGCAGGCATCTTGGAACGATGGTTCGGCCTACCGCAACAACCGCGTATGCCTGTACATGACACCACGCGAGGGAGCCGACATGATGACAAACTTCCCCTACGGACTCGGATGGGGATGGGGCACTGTAAACTCCAAGACCTACACCGATTGGCCATCGGGCGACTTGAGACGCGACGCTTCAATAATGAACGTGGACAAGGAAATGCCAAACTATACGTGGGGCAACGACAAGCAGATGAACGAGACTGGCTACTGGTCGAAGAAATACGCGGCCTTCAACTGCATCGACGACGACGGCAGCAGCGTCAACTTCTACCGCAAGATATACTCCACGCTCGACCCCGACTACCAGCTCAACAACATACAGGACATCTACGTGCTGCGCTTCGCCGACGTGCTTCTCATGCAGGCCGAGCTGAAGCACGACGCCGCGCCGATGAACCGTGTGCGCCACCGTGCCGGACTGCCCGACGTGGCCTACTCCGACGAGAACCTGCGCAACGAGCGACATTGGGAGTTGGCCTTCGAAGGACTGCGCTACTACGACCTGCTGCGCTGGCACATCGCGGGCGACGTGCTGCAAAACAACCAGAACAACGTGCGCGTGAAAGACAACCTCGTTGACGAGCCAATGGACTTCTCTGGCATAAAGGCACGCATAGAGGCTACGCAAGGCCTGCTGCCATTGCCAAAGACCCAGATAGACCTCTCCAACGGCATGCTCAAGCAGAACCCAGGATGGGGCAATGAGAGCCTGAAACAATAATAATAGAACCAAACGACGAATATCATGAAAAAAACATTTATATTTGCAATAGTTTTGGCAGGGCTCACCTTGTGCGGCTGCGAGCCTGTCATCGACGACCAGGCCATGGGCGACGTGCTGACAGCCGAACAGCTCGACATCGACGTGACCAATATTACCGAGGGAAGCAACGCCATAGTGCTGAAAAACAACACGCCACGGACAGGAGCCTACTGGGACACGGGCATAGGCGTATCCACACGGCAGTGCGACACCATCGTCATGCCCTATGTCGGCGACATTGAGATTAAGTTTACCGGAATATGCGACGGCGGACAGGTCACGACCTCTCGCAATGTTCACATCACGCGCATTGACCACCCGATACAGAAGGAGTGGACACTCTTCGCCGGAAGCGGCACGGAGGGTAAGACATGGACATGGGACATCGACGGCACAGGAGGAGCCGTGTATGGCACCGCCGGATGGCTCACCCAGGACGCCCCTGCATGGGACGTGAAACCACTCGACCAACTTGAAGATCGCGACTGTTCACTCGTGTTCGACCTCAACGGCGGAGCCAACGTGTCGAAAGTCGACGCCAACGGCAAGGTGATAGAGAAAGGCACGTTCTCGTTCGACATGAGCGCAACAAAGAAGAACCCTGACAACGGCGCGCAATGGTCTATAGGGCAACTGAAGCTCAACGGCGTGAGCATGTTGTCGGGCCACGCCTTTTACGACGCGTCTAACGTGGTGACGACATTCGAAATCCTCAAGCTGAGCGACAACGAGCTTGTGCTGTGCTACAATCCACAAGACGCCGACGCATGGACAGACGCCACGTTCTGGATGCTGCGCAAGAAGTAAGACCCGCCAAGGACAATATAAAATGAAAATCGGAATTGACATGGGCGGCACCAACCTGCGTGCCGCCCTCGTGGACAAGCATGGGATTGTCAGGATGGAACAAGTGGCATCGCCTGCGCATGGAACAGAGCAAGAAGCCATCGACGTGCTATGCAAGCTTGTCGAGCGGTTGTTGTCCGACGGCATCGACGGCATCGGTGCAGGCATACCATCGGTAATCGACCGCGACAACGGCATCGTCTACAATGCCGCCAACATTCCATCGTGGAAAGAGGTGCACCTGAAAGACATATTGCATAAGAGATTCGGGATGAAGATAGCCATTGAAAATGACTCAAACTGCTTCACGCTCGGCGTAGCGCGCTATGGCGACGGACAACGCTTCGGCAACTTCGTGGGAACGACACTCGGCACCGGGCTTGGCGGAGGCATAATAATCAACCATCAGCTATACGGTGGGGTGAATGGCGGCGCGGGGGAGATAGGTTCACTGCCCTATCTCGACAGCGACCTTGAGCATTACTGCTCGAGCATGTTCTTCGAGCGTGTATGCCACACCACGGCCGAACGGCTTTACAACCGCGCCGTAGGCGGTAATGCCGAAGCCATGGAACACTGGAAAGAGTTCGGCCGCCACATGGGCAACATGGTGAAGGCAGTGATGTTCGCCTACGACCCCGAAGCCATAATAATCGGCGGCGGCATATCGCGAGCCTTTGCGCTCTTCGCGCCTTCCATGCGCGCCACCGTGGCGACGTTTCCCTATCCCAAATCGGTGGAACGGTTACACATCCTGCCTTCGACATTGAAGGACGCCGCATTGCTCGGAGCGGCAAGCCTCGTGTAGCGCAATGACACATGCAATCAATAATAACCCTAAACGCTTAAAACATAATGAACCCAAAGCAACTATATCGTGGCTTCATGCTCGCCACCGCATTGGCCGCGCTTGGCGGCAACGCACAGGCACGCACCATAGAGCTCAACAGCGGTTGGACGCTGCAGGGACGCTATAAAGCCACCGTGCCTTCAACCGTCATGGGCGTGCTGACGGCAAACGGAGAATATGCCGGAATACTCAACGGAACTGCATATAAGGACATTGACCGTTCACGCTTTGACAAGCCGTGGACCTATTCCACAAAGTTCCATCTCTGCGACAACGACCTTAAAGGCCACGTATTCCTGCAACTCGACGGCATCAGCTATCGCGCCAACATAAGACTCAACGGCACCCTCATAGCCGACACGGCAAGCATATATGGCACTTACCGCCGCCATCGTATCGACATGACACGACTTGCCAAGGCTGACAACACGCTCGACATTGAGCTTTTCAAGGCTAAGGCGGGCGAGCCTAACGCCGGTTACGTGGATTGGAACCCGCGTCCGGCCGACGAAAGCATGGGCATCATCCGCCCGGTAAGCATCGTCACGTGTGGCGACGTGGCACTGACAAGCCCTGCCGTGACAAGCGAGGTGAACACCGCCACACTCGACGAGGCATGGCTGACACTGTCGGCACAGGTGGAGAACATTGCCGACCATGCCGTCAGCGGCGAACTGCGCGGCATGATCGACGGCAAGGTGTTCGCATGGCCAGTGACACTGCGCGCCGGTGAACGACGGCTGCTGCGCTTATCGCCCGACGACATAGACCTGCTACACGTCAAGAACCCACGGCTGTGGTGGTGTCGAGGCATGGGCAAGGCCGAACTTTACGACATGCGACTCTCATTCGTGGCAGACGGCAAGACGCAAGACGCTACATCGCTGCGCTTCGGCATTCGCCAAGTGGGCGAATACTTCACCGAGCGTGGCGACCGAGGCTTCACGCTCAACGGCAAACGAGTGCTCGTTAGGGGAGGCGGATGGACCGACGACATCTTCATGCGCGACACGCCGGAGAGCAACGCCGAACAACTGTACAAGGTGTGCGACATGAACCTCAACGCCGTGCGCATGGAGAATATCTGGGGCAAATCGCAAGACATCTTCGACCGCTGCGACTCTCTCGGCATCATGCTCCTGCCAGGATGGACTTGCCACTGGGAGTGGGAAGACTATCTCGGAGTGCCCGACGACGAGCTTTACGGCTGCATGACATCTGATAAAGACATACGGCTGATGACACAATACTTCGAGGACCAGCTGCTATGGCTACGCCACCACCCAAGCATCATCTGCTGGTTTGTGGGCAGCGACAAACTGCCAATGCCAGAACTGGAGCAGAACTATCGCCACCTGCTGAACCGCCTTGACCCATCACGGCCGCTCATCACGTCGGCAAAGAAGCTCGAGAGCCGGCTGTCGGGCACGGCTGGAATGAAAATGGCAGGGCCCTACGACTATGTAGGACCCGCCTACTGGTACAGCGACAAGGCACCGGGCGGAGCCTTCGGCTTCAACACCGAGACAGGCATCGGCGCCCAAGTGCCACAGAAAGAATCGCTACGCCGCATGATTGGCAAGGACTTATGGCCAATAAACGACACGTGGAACTACCACTGCACCGCCTCCAAATCTTCAATGGGAAAACTCAACCGTCTTCAGGAAATGGTGAAGTCGCGCTACGGAGCGCCTTCAAGCCTCGACGACTTCTTACACAAGGCTGATTTAGCCAATTATGAAAGCACGCGCGCCATGTTCGAGGCGTTCCGCGTGAACACTCCCGCATCCACGGGAATCGTGCAATGGATGCTCAACTCGGCACGGCCTGGAATCTACTGGCAGCTATACGACCACTACGGTCAACCTAACGCGGCCTACTACTCTGTGAAAAAGGGCAACGCCCCGCTGCAGCTCATCTACGACTATGCGACACACGACATAATGGCTGTAAACGGGACATTGCGCAGCGAGCACGTCAACGCCAACATGAGACTATACGCCACCGACGGCAAATTGCTCGACGAAAAAGACACCACCTTCATCGTGGGTAGCCAAAGCCACGGCAAGGTATTTTCCGTGCCCGAAGTGAAAGGCAACGCCTTCCTCTTCCTTACACTCACTAACGAGAAAGGCGACACCATCGCCAACAACGACTATATGCTTGCCGAGCGCATGGATGAATACGACTGGGAGGCTTCCGACTGGATAACGACACCGATTAAACGCTACGCTGATTACACAAGCCTGGCATCGCTCGAAAAAGCAGAGCTGCAGGCAAAGGCTATCGCAAGCCACGACGGTGACAGCTTGCGCATTCGCATCGACCTTGACAACACCGGCAAGACGGTGGCCTTGCTCGTGCGGCTCGCGATGACCGACCGAAGCGGCAACCTCGTGGCACCGGCCCACTATAGCGACAACTACGTAACCCTCGCGCCGGGCGAACGCCGCGTCATAACGTGCGAACTTCCAAGACGCGACAGCGTGAAGGGACTCAAACTTAGCGCCGACGGTTGGAACATGCCCCACACACGCGACATAAAGATAAAGTAGCAACCAACAAGTGCCAATGATTCACCTTATACTGCTCACCGACTTCACCGAGACCTACGCCACCGAGCTCCTGCGTGGCATTCTCGACTACTCCCAAGGCCATGAGCCTTGGGTCGTGAGCCGCATGCCTACTTCCTACCGCGTGGAGCACGGTGTCGACGGTGTAGTGGAATGGGCTAAGCAATGGAAAGCCGATGCCATTATAGGGCAATTCGATACCCATGACGACGTGGATGCCTTTGCCAGGAATGGCATCATCGCCGTGGCGCAAGACTTCATGCAACGGTTCGACAGCATACCCAACATCACGGGCGACTACCTGGCACAGGGCATGCATGCCGCCGACTACTTCATAAACAAGGGATTCCGCAACTTCGCCTTCTATGGCTACGCCAACGCCGTGTGGAGCAAGGAACGCTGCCAAGGATTTGCCGAGCAGTTGATGTCGCACGGCCATAAGCCTCCTTATATATACGAAAAACAGTCGCTCGAGAACTTGTGGTTCTACGACCCAGAGTCGCTCGCCGATTGGCTGCGTAGCCTTCCCCACTCCACTGCCATACTGGCATGCGACGACACTCGAGCCAACGTGATACTCGAAGTGTGCCGGATGATTGGCATCAAGGTACCGTCAGACATAGCCGTGCTTGGCGTGGACAACGATGAGATAACGTGTACGCTCACCTACCCTAACCTGTCGAGCGTTTGCCTTGACGTGCGCAGCGCGGGCTACAAGACGGCGCAGCGCATAAAACAGGTACTGAACGGCGGACAGCATCGCGACGATGACATAATGGTGGACTACATAGGCATAATGGAACGGCAGTCGACCGACATATTAATGACTGCCAACAAGCATATTCTCGCCGTGCTTTCCTACATACACCAACACTACGCCGACAAGCTCACCGTGGAACAGTTGCTGAAACTCGTGCCCATGTCAAGACGTCTACTCGAAAAAACGTTCAAGATGGAGACTGGAACGTCAATACACCAGTACATCATGGACTTGCGCCTTGAACGCATGAAGCAACTGCTCATGTCGACCGACATGCCAATCGCTGACCTCGCACTTGCAACCGGACTTTCCGACGCGAAAAACGTGGCACGGCTGTTCAACCAGCGCGAAGGCATCACACCGCTCGGATATAGGCAACTCCACGGTGGTTACAAGAAAAAACATTAATCCGCTATGCGGACAGACAGCCATCGTGGATGTTTTATCAGAAAAAGCCTTGGCTATGTATCATCGCAACGTCCAGGAAAGCAGAATGAGGCAAAGCTCTGCGTTGCCGTGGCGTAAGATATGTTTACGGAGCATGGCTATCGACTTGGTGACGTGCTTCTCCACCACCTTGACCGATATGTCGAGACGCTCGGCTATCTCCTTGTTTTTCAAGCCTTCAAAGCGGCTCATGACGAAGACTTGGCGCGAACGCTCTGGCAACCGCCGCAACACGTCGGCTATTTGCCGTTGCAGCTCATCATAGAGCAGCTCCTCGTCTGCGGAACCAAGGAAGTCATAATTGTACAATGCCTCACTGCCATTTAATAGTTGAAGTTCGCGAGCATTATACCCCTCGGCAATGGCCTTATGCTTCAAGAAGTTGAGGCAGCCATTGTTTTGCCATTCGGGGGGCGGACATTGTGCCCCACGTTGCCATTCGGGGTGCGGACGGCCCCTAACCATCCCTATCCGCCCCGCAAAGCGTACAATAAGCGGCATTACGTTAACGATGAAAAGAAAATAAGGGATGCGCCACATGATGTGTGGCACATCCCTTATTATGTTGGGTTATTTAATGATTTCCCTTCAGGACATCTTACTTAACCTTCTCGACGATAGCCTTGAAAGCGGCCTCGTTGTTCATGGCGAGGTCAGCGAGGACCTTGCGGTTGATCTCGATGCCAGCCTTGTGGAGCGCGCCCATGAGCTGTGAGTAGCTCATCTCATACTGGCGAGCAGCAGCGTTGATACGCTGGATCCAGAGAGCGCGGAAGTTGCGCTTCTTGTTACGGCGGTCACGGTAAGCGTATGTGAGACCCTTCTCATAAGTGTTCTTGGCTACGGTCCACACATTCTTGCGAGCACCAAAGTAGCCCTTGGTCTTCTTCAGTATCCTTGTTCTCTTAGCTTTTGATGCTACGTGATTTACTGATCTTGGCATAATTTTTCTTCTTTAATTCGTTTTGACTAAGTTTACTTTTAACACGCCTGTTAAGTTAACGGAGGCAAAGCAAGTCGCGCACCTGCTTGAGGTTAGTGCGGTCCACGAGTGTCTGGTGGTCCAGATTACGCTTTTGCTTCTTCGTCTTCTTAGTCAAGATGTGACTGTGATAAGCGTGATGACGCTTGATCTTACCTGTTCCGGTGAATGTGAATCTCTTCTTTGCGCCGGAGTTTGTCTTTACTTTTGGCATTTTTGTTATTGTTTATTTATTGTTTATAAAAGGTGGCAACGCATATACCAGGCGGGGCCACGCAGTGATAATTCTTTTATTGTCGGGCTACGGCGTTAACCGTCAAGCCTTGGTGTTGAGCTTTGCGAGGAGCTCCTCGGCGCCCTTGGCGTTTCCGAGCAATCCCTTCTTCTTGGCGTCTTCCTCGTCTTTCAGCTTCTGCTGTTCCTTCTCCACGGCTTCCTTGGCGAGCCTGTCGCGCTTCTGCTGGCTTTGCTTTGCCACGCCGGCCTTCTTAGGCGCGAGGAAGAGGAACATCTTCTTTCCCTCAAGCTTCGGCAGCTGTTCTACCTTTGCCACTTCCTCCAGGTCGTTGGCGAAACGGAGCAAGAGCACCTCGCCCTGGTCCTTGAAGAGGATGCTGCGGCCATGGAAGAACACGTAAGCGCGCACCTTGTTGCCCTCCTCAAGAAACTCCTTGGC
>ERZ1023670.12-NODE-12-length-71644-cov-16.689603_pt1 | contig 71644 bp, 35 predicted proteins | sample MGYA00380342_ERZ1023670 | MGnify/ENA primary metagenome ERZ1023670 (study PRJEB33179, sample SAMN07448984) | human gut metagenome | biome: Human-gut; feature: Human associated habitat; material: Faeces | host: Homo sapiens | place: India: Bhopal | collected...
CAGGGCGATGCCCTGGGCTAGGAGCTTTTGGGCCTTCAGCCCGTTCTTGAACCACCTGCGAAACTTCAGTATAAAGTTCTTATACTCCCAGCCAGCTGCCGAGGAAGAAGCCCAAGGCGTAGAGGAGGCCGAAGGCCATTTGGAGCTGCGCCGTCGTCTGGTCGAGTCGCTGAATGCCTCGGTAGGGCAGGTCGTCTTCGGCCTGGATCATCGTCCGCACGTTGCGCAGGGCCAGGGGCAACGTCAGCACGACTGCCAGCAGCGTCCACGGCTGTCCTAGCAGGACCACATAGAGCAGGGCCAGGGCGTAGGGAGCGAAGATCTCGAAGGTATAGATGGCCTTGGCGTTCATCAGCGAGACCGAGGTCGTGATGGTCCCCAGCCCGGCCTGAAGATCTGTCTTCACATCGCGGGTGTTGTTGGCATGGAGGATGGAGACGGTGAGCAGTCCGATGGGCAGGATCATCAGTAGCGACTGCGGGTCGTAGGCCCCCACGGCCACGAAGAACGTGCCGAGGGCAGGGAGCAGGGCGAAACTCACGAGGATGTTGATGTCGCCCAGGTGGTGGGACTTCATCCAGGGATAGACCAACGCGAGCAGTACGCCCGCCAGTCCGATCCACCATCCCGACCACGACGAGTTGTAGAGCAGAAACACGCCGATGGGCACGGCCAGCGCCACGAGCACCAGTCCGTAGCGCAGGATCTCCTTGGGGCGGAACGTGCCGTCGTGTATCCACGTCACGCCATTGCTGCAGGTTTTAGTGTCCACGCCCCATGTGAAGTCGAAGTAGTCGCTCACCATGTTGCCGCCCGAGTGGACGATGGAGAGCAGCGGGAGGCAGAGCAAGGCATTGAGCCAGTTGATTGGTGTCGTGTCCTCGCCTCCGCCATGGCTCTGGCAGTAGAGGTAGGCCCACATGATGAGGATTGGCATCACCGAGGCGGGCAACGCCCACGGGCGGGTGGCGATGATCCAGTTTTTCAAAGTTCTTCTTTTTTCCATGTCTTAGTTAAAAGGTGGAACCGTGGGAGAACAGCCTCCGCCACGGACTTCCATGAATAGTTTGATTTAATATCGGTCGTTGATCGCCACGCGCGGCCGACGGCAGCGTGTGGCAGTCTATTGCAAGTGCAAAGGTAAGAAGAAACTTTGAAATGGGGCTGCGTTTTACCCGATTTTCTCGGTAGAAGTTTTTTGTGTGGGGGAACACCAGGGACCTCTCGCTCAAACACCAGAGGCTTCTCGCTCATACACCAAAGGCTTCTCCCTCAAACAGAAATGGACGAAAGCCCGCTAAAGCGGCTTCCGTCCATCGTCCTAATATAAATAATTATGTAGTCGTTGCCGACGGCCTTAGGCCGTGCGGACTACCAATTCTCGGGATTCCAAGGATTGTAATCGTGCTCGGCGAGATCTTTGTCCGTAATGACTCTGCCCATGTCTGAAGCGGGATTGTCCACTTCCACTTCGCCGTAGTCGTGGAATTTTCTGCCATATACGGCAAAGGATGTAGTATTGCAGTAGGAGGTCTGCGTTTCGACGCGCGTCACGGTTGCTACGGGCTTGATATATGTACGTTTCATTTCTTAAGTCCTTTTGAAGTTAATGTGGGTCGTTTATCTTACAACATACTTGCGTCCATTGACGATGTAGATGCCGCTGGGCAGCCCTTCGGTCGTATTGCCGACACGCTGTCCCTGGAGGTTGTACACGCCATTGTTCTTGCCGTAGCGGTTGGCAGCCTCTGGGCCTACGATCAGCTCGCCGATGGCCGTCAGCGCTGCCTCCTGCTTCATGCCGTCAATAAAGACTTCGATCTTCTTGCTGTTGTTGGGCTTGAACCAGCAGGAGAAGCCGCGCAGACCGCGCTCCTTCGTGTCAGAGAAATAGACGTTGCCCAGGTCGAAGAAGTAGCTTCCCACCAGTTTGTCGTAGCCCTCGCGGAACGTTCCCTTCTTTTCGGAGAATGACCATTCGCCCGTGGTCTCGTTCTGTGTAGCCCCTGGGTCGAAGGTGCGGACGAATGTGCCGTAGGCCGTGATGGCTCCCACCTTGTGAGTCAGCTTCGTCGTCCAGTTTGCCTCCATTTGCGAGAGGTCGTTCTTGTTGTCAGCAGTCGTCGTGAACGTGACGTTGGGGATTTTGAAGTGCTCACCCTGGATCACTACCTTGTTAGTCTCGCTGATGGTAGCTGTGTAGGGACTGTACTGATCCATCGTCTTGGTCGGGAAGATGATGTACGGCTGATAAGCCTCGAGAGCGATATTGGTGTTCTCGTTGAGGTTTACGGTCTCAAACTGCAGCTCGGTCTCTGTGAGCGTCTTGAGTCTGGCAAGGCGCACGCCGTCGCCAAAGGCCGTGCGAAGCTGGTAGGCCGTGAGATTCACGGGCAGTACGAAGGAGTTCCAGCGGTCCTTGGTGAAGGTTTTGGCAAGATGGAGGATACTGTTCTCGTAGGTGACGCCCTCCTTCAAGTAGTCCAGGTCGCCACGGAGCTCGTCGAGAACGAGGTCCTTGCCCCTCACGTTGCTGGCGTAGAGCACGCGGAAGTCATCGAACACCGTCCATTCGTCGGCGTCAGGTGTCTCGCTGGCGTCGTTGGGGTTGCCAATGTAGATACCGAGGGCGATGCAGGCGCCGTCGGTACCAGCTTGGCTAATCATCTCCTTCGTCACCTCTATGACCACGCTATTGATATAATTGCTCGTCTCGTAGAATTCCTTGCCCGCATAGTCCATGTTCTTATCTGCTACATGGAGGCGAGCCTTCTCGTCGTCAGTCATGTTGCTGATCTGGCTAAGCGTAGTCGTGCGTTTTGAGCCGTCGAACATGCCCATGCCTCCGCCATCCTTGCCTGCGACGCCTGCGAAGAGCTGGGCTTTCGGCGTGTTGGAGTAGCCCTTGCACTGTACGACGTAGGTGCCCGGGTGCTTCACATACATCTTCTGGTACATGTAGCCATGCGTGCCGTGTACGTCCATGCAGAAGAACTTACCCATGAATCGACGGTAGTTATCTCTGCCGTTGATAGATTGAGAATTGTTGTTCGAGTAGGGGAAAGTGTATGAATAAGAGGGTGACGTATAATAGTTACCGTTGTTATACGATTCGCCCGTGCCGCGTGACAGGGAAGTAGGCGCAGTCGATACCTTCGTGTCCGTTTTCCAGTTGTACTCCTCCAGACCGATACGGGTGTACGATCCCGATGCTACGGAAGAGGTATATACCTGCCATTCGTTGATATCCGTTCTTCCACGCTCGAAGCCAGGGCATTTCAACTTAAAGGAAAGGTCAATCGGACGATCCAGGTCCTCGCTGCTCTCCTCCAGCAATTTGTAGATGTCCTGCAAGGTGAGGACGCGCCATTTCATATAATCGTCAGAGGTAGAACCCGAAAAGAGTTTCTCCTTTGTATCTGCTCCACAGTTTTTGTCGGCCGTAGCCAGTCCATGGGAGTAAGCGTAGAGATAAAGTTTGTCGTCCTCACTATTAGCTGACGATGTTCCATAGGTGTAGATGTGGTAAGTGTTCTTTTCGTCGTTTGTTGCCTCAAAGAACCAACCATCGTAACCGTTATTGGGTTTTTTCTCAGGACGGTCGCAGAATACGCCAATGTCGGTCGTGCTGTTGCCTCCCGAGTTCACCCATTTCATCAGACTGCCCTCCGCGGCGATGTTTTGTTCGAAGTTGAGAGAGCGCGTAGAGTCTCCCGTAAATGTCTGCATAGCCGTTCCATTGCGTGTCCAAAGCGGCATCGGGTAGTCCTTCATAGAGGCATGCGTGCCCCAGTAGCCTCCCATGTTGAGAAACTTGCCTGATCCCACGTTGTAGAGGAAGTACACTTTGCTCGGGTCGTCGTAGGAACAGCTGGTGGTGATACCCGCCTGGAGCTCCTCAAAGGTGCGTCCCGGTAGCTCGGCTACACTCTTGTAAGTAGTGCTTGAATTTTCGCCGCCCGTTGTGCCGTCGCTTTGTGCTGATGCCACAAAGGGTGCAGCGGCAAGGAGTGCCGTGGCGATTCCAACACTCCAGCTGCGCCGCCATAAGCAGCGTTCGCCGTGTTGTGAAGTAGTTGTTTTCATCGTTTTAATGTTCTCTTTAGATAATTAGTAATGATCACAGTTGTTTTTAGTGCCTCCATGCTCAGTTCTAACCCAGTTTGTTCGCCGTCAGGTAGGGCGACAGGTTGATTTTGACAGGAATGCACAATCTATTTAGATGCAAAATTACTAAGCATTGTAAAATTAGGGGGGGTAGAGCGTTAAATAAAATTAAAGCTTTGTTTTTAGTTTACTTTCAACCCCCTGTGTGGCAGATATTTACCATTGTGTCAACGCACAGCCGCCTTTTAGCGGGTGTCTTTTGCTGCAGGTTTTGTCCTGGCGAAGCATGGTTTGTGTTGTGCTGCCTTCCGAAAACAAAAACGTTAAACGTTATAACGTTAATGCGTTATCAAAAATCAAAAACGTGACAATGTAACAATGTAACAATGAGAATTGCCATTCCGCTTTTCTCATGACCGTTATGATGACAAAGCAGCCCATTGGGAAACAGGCAAGTGTCTGTTTTTTCCCGTGGGCTGCAAATGTTGAATAAGGCGATCGTTGAATCAGATCAACGCAAGTTGCAACTACAGATTGGGTTTCAACCGCAGCGTGTACGTATGGTTGCCTGAGGTGGGACACTCATATTTCGGCAGGACCACGTCGCCTTGGCAACTGTTGTTGCCCAGTCCGCGCTGCCAATAGTCGATATGGGCAAACACCTGGGGCTTGCGCACGAGGTCGTACCAATGGGTGGGTATTTTCCACAGGTCGCTGCCTTCTTCTATCCACTTCGACTCATCGAAGTGAGAGAGCGAGAATGAGGCTTTGCCATCGACCTGGACTATGAGCGTGAGTCCTTCCTCCTTGTTGCTGAGCAGCAGTTCGCGCAGATCCTCATGGTCGCCGTAGGTCTGTGGGTGGATTTGCTCCTCCACCATATCATCGACCGTGGTGGTGAAACGTCCGAGGTAGGAACCCGTCTTGCGGTCGGAATAGTTGGAGCGCGGACCACGCGCATAGAACTCCACATTCTCAAAGCCAGGAGCCAGTTGCAGGCCAAGACCCAGACGGCGTGTAGCCCCCGAAGGAGAGAAAGTCGTCTCCATGTCAACCGTGGCATCTGGATAGAACGTGTAGCGGATGGTGTACTGGCAGTTTTTGGCATTGCCCTGCACCGTCATGGTGGCGCAGCCCGAAGCATCGTCTTTCGTCAACGCCTTGATGATTTTGGTCGAAGACGAATTGACACATCCTACATTTGCGGTACCGGTACTCTCTTTGTCGTTGTCGATGTTTCGGCAACTATTGAAGTCGGGCGCAGCTCCCGAAGCTATCGTGCCATTGGCATTGGTGTGCAGAATCTGCTTGCCCGCATAGGTCCACGCCGTCATCTTGCCGCTGTTGTCGAAAGCCATCTGGTAGGCGTTGCCCTCGGCATCGTTGCCCGAGACGGTGTTGCCGCTGATGGTCAGGGAACCTCCCTTGGACGTGTGAGCGGTCCAGGCTGGACGCGCGGTCAGGGCAAATTGCTCATCGGCGATGTTGTAGCCAGCCTCCGCCCATGCGCAGGCCTCCTTGATGCGCAGTTCGACATTGACGAGATATTCGCTCGCCTCATCAGTCTTGGTCGTCAGCGGCAGGGTGATGCGTGCTGAGGCTCCCGGCGCGATTGCGTCGAAGTGCCCAACGGTTGCCTCCTCCACCAGCCGTCCATCCTTGAACACGCGGAAGGCGAGGTCGTAGCGGTCGGGAGAAATGGTGGTGAAGACATACTTGTTGGTGAGGGAGACTGAGCGTGAGGCCGCGTCGAAGTCGGAGAACGCCACATACTGATAGACCTTCTTCACCTCGGTGAGCTTGGAAGTCCAGGCGCGGTCGGGCGTGATGAGGCCGTTGTTGAGGAAGTTGCCCTGGAAGCCAACTCCAAACAGCGCGATGTCATTGTAGTCGTAGCCCGAGGTCCAATTGTGAAAACCATTCCTGGTCTTGTCGGCCACGATGCCAGATCCACTTTCCACGCGGTAGATGGCCTGGTCCACCCAGTCCCAAATGCAGGCGCCAATGATGCCGGTGCTGCTCTCGATGACATCCCAGTAGTCCTTCAGGTTGCCTACGGCTTGTCCCATGGCATGGGCATATTCACAGATGAAATAGGGACGATCCTTGACTCCATTCTTATTGTTTGCCACATAGTCCACCGTGGGATACATATTGGAATAGAGGTCCGAAGTGCTTGCATTGCCCCAGTTGGTCGTACCCTCATAGTGGATGGGTCGGCCGTCGAGGGCCTTCACGGCCGCATAGGCCTTCTCGAAGTTGAGGCCGCTTCCCGACTCGTTGCCCAAAGACCAGAACGTGACGCAGGGGTGGTTGCGGTCGCGCGCCACCATGCGCACGTTGCGGTCCACATACTGAGCGGTCCAGTTTCCGTCTGAGGTGAGTCTCTTGGTTAAGTGTCTCCATCCCCATATCCAGTCATAGTGGCACTCCACGTCGGCCTCATCCATCACATAGAAGCCCAGGGCGTCCATCATGGCGTACATCTTCGGCTGGCGCGGATAGTGGGAGGTGCGTACCGTGTTGACGTTGGCCTGCTTCATCATCGTCAGGTCCTTCATCATCGTCTCCACGTCGATGGCCCGTCCGTATTCGGGATGCGTGTCCTGGGTGTTGACACCCTTGAAGAAGACGCGCTGGCCGTTGACATAGACGACGTGCGGATTTTTCGTCAGCGTGATGGTGCGGAAACCATACTTCGTGTTGAACGCCATCTCTTCCGTACCGTCGGCAGCACGCTGGCTCACCGTCACATTATATAAATAAGGAGACTCCGCACTCCAAGGATGCAGGCCCTTGAGTCCCGGAAGGCTCACGGTCAGGGTCTGTCTTCCGTTGTTGTCTTGTTTGCTTTGGTATGCAGCCGTGCCAGTAGCTACCACGTTGCCCTCCTTGTCGCTGAGCGTGACGGCAATGGTCTTGTCGGCATCTGCCACGCGGTCGCGGTTGTCGATGGTGAGCGCTACCTGCATGGAGCCACTGGTAGCATCGGCGGCCATGTTGTCGGTGGTGATGACGTGGTCGGCTACAAAGACCTTGGGTGTGGCGACGAGATAGACGTCGCGGTGGATGCCCGAAAGATGCCACATGTCCTGTCCCTCGAGATAGGATCCGTCGCACCAGCGATAGACGCGCACGGAGAGCTGGTGGACGTTGTCTGCCGAGCTGCCCGTCCGGATGCTGCCGTCGGCCTGCTTCTCCAGGGCTGTGGTGATATCAAACTCCGCGTCGGTATTGGATCCCTGTGAGTAGCCGACGTAGTTGCCATCGACCCAAACGGCAGCGGCACTATAGACGCCATCGAAATGGAGGAAGACGCGCTTGTCGCGCCACGACTCGTCGAGCGTGAACTGGCGGCGGTAGAAGCCCGTGGCATTGTTGTCCTTCTCGTTGGTCTCGCGCTGGCTGGCCACGGCCTTTGGCGGATTGTACTCGAAGGGATAGCCGATGTTGGTATAGACTGGGCGTCCGTAGCCCGCCATCTCCCATGAGAGCGGCACGCGGATGGGCTTCCATTGGCTGGCGACATAGTAGGGCGACTGTTCGAAGTCCTTGGCGTAGAACTCGCTGGCTGCGGGTCCGCTTGTTGTGCCCTTGACATAGCAGAACTGCCACTCCTTGCCGTTCTCGCTGCTGTTGAGGCTCCTCACCAGCGAGCGCGTCTCGTCCGTGGGAAGCCAAGGGGCGTCGTAGTGGGTAGCGTCTGCACGGAGCTGCGCTGTGGAGGGATAGGGCAGGAAGGTGGTATGGGCAGCCTCCTTGTGGTCCTCAAACTTCTGTGGGTTGCTGGTCCAGGCGGCGATGTTGTCTGTCTTGCTCATATCGACATAGTCTATCAGGCGCACGCGCTTGCAGACGGCACGGCTGCGGACTTCTCCCTCGGCGCTACCGATCTGGATAGTGGAAGACCCGGAGGAGAACAAGGCAGAGATAGCCGAGCTGGAAGCCTGCTGCCGTACGCCGTTGACATAGAAGCCATCCTTGGTCAGATGGATGGTGAGGATCTTCGTGTTGTCATCAAGCTCCACGTCCAACTCGGTCTGCGTGTTCTGCCACGTGTTGACCCAGCTTCCGCGGAGTCGCTCGTAGAATTTTTGTCCCCTGCTGGAAGTGTAAGGCAGCGGGAATTTGGTTGGGATATAATAGAAGTGGAGGTTGTTGCCCTTCCAGTCCTGTATCTTCTTTCCGAAGGAGATGATGTTCTCCAGGGCGGAGGTGCAAGCGGAGACGTCGAGGACTATCTCCAGGCTTTTCTTTGAGAAATCGATGGTGAAGTTTTTGCCAGAAGCAGTTCCGTTGGTGGAGAGCATCCACAGTCGGCCGCTGGGAATCTGAGAGACGTCCAGCGCAGAGAAGTCGCTCCCCGCCTTGATAAACTTCGTTTCGCCATCGGTGTGTGCCGCCAGGGCATGGGCAGCGGAGAAGGCCCACAGCAGAAGGCACAGTAGGATGTGTTGTGTAGTTTTCATTGTGTGAGACTTATTTGACGATGATTTTGATACCATTGACGATATACAGGCCGGGGGCAAGTGGTTCGGCAGAACCCTTGCGGCGCACCAGTTGGCCGCCCGTGTTGAAGACGGTGCCATCGGCAGGGCGTGAGACCACGGGAGCGGTTTGCGGGACGGAGGTGACCTCCTGATCCTCTACTGTCCAGCCGAGGTCGCGAACAGCAGCCTGCGGATCGTTGCTTTGGAAATAACCACGGAAGCCATTGGCCTTCATGTCGGTTTCGAGACAGTACATCCGGTCGCCGTCGCCGAAGACGTAGGCGTTGGCCGGAACGATCGTGGGGCCATAGAAGCCGACGAAGCGGGTGCCGTCGGCTACTGTCTCGCGCGACCAGTTGCCGCGGTCCCAAGAGCTGATGTCAATACCCTCGACCCGATAGACGTTGTCTTCGCTGACCCGCTCGGGCTTCAGGACGTAGGGCACGCCCGCCTCGATATGCTCGCAGGTGCTGAAAAGGAGCTTGGCACCTGTGTCGCCCTTGTATTCAGCCACGCGCGTGCCCTCACCCCAAAGTGCGCTGACCTGATCAGCGTGCAGTGGGAACGGCAGGCAGAGCGTGTTCCACTCCTGCGCGACCAAGCTGCGCTGGAGCGTGACATCGACATGCTGCTTGTAGAACTGGGGACAGACATAGTCAGCCGTCTCGTCGAGGAGGATGGGCTGGCTCTCCTCGCCAGTAGATATCGCCCACTGGCCATCGAGGAAGGTGGCGTCGGGCTCTTCAAACGTGGTGGCCATGGCGCCCGAGCGCACATAGACAAAGGTGGTGGCATTGGCTTCTCCCACCTGGTATCCAAGGGTGTAGGTGTGCTCCGCGGAGGGCTTGAGAATCCATTTCATGCCCGTGTAGTCGAGGTCGAAACGCCCGGCGTCGGCGACCTCGTCCACCCGTGTGACGTCGAGGCTCACGGGTGCGTCGGAGAGCATGGGAGTGCCGTCGTCGCCGATGCAGAGGTATTGTCCCTGCGCGTTGAAAATATAGACTGACGACACCAACAGAGATAGTAGGATGTTCATGTTAGTTTGTTTTCGGTTATTGATTTTTGGGGGCTACCATATACTGGCTTTGTCTCATGCTAAAGCTCCCAAAGGGTTGCGTCGTTCCTGTCGTCTTCCTCCTCCTCTTCCTCCTGCGTGAAGGGTGAGAAGGTGTCGGGACGCTTTTGGATGCGTATCGTGTTCGGATTGCCTTTGCCACCAGGTTTGCTGAAGGGAATGAAGTCCATCATGTTTCCTGACACGTCGAGTGGAATCGTCTGAGACTGGGGTGGGGTATATTTCTTTCTCATATAAGGTGATAAATGTGATGGTGCAAATGATTGAAAAAAAAGCCTTTTTGGATGAAAAAGTAGCCTTCTTGGGCAAAAGGACGATGCGGAAAAACTTCCCGATACGAAACGGCAACTAAGTCTGGATAGAAGCCCAAAAACCATGGACGTATGCCATTGCTGGTTTCCGTCCATGGTTCCTCAAGTCTCGTAGGTAGTTGTTTCCGACGGTCTTATGCCGCGCAGACTACCAGTTTTTGCTGTTCCAAGGATCGTAAGTGTTTACACTTTCGTCCTCGTCCGTGAGGACATAACCCCTGTCGGCGGTGGACTGCACAGCTCCGCTGGCGTCGCGTGCGCTCCAAGACATAGCTGCACAGTAGTTGTTCTGCGTCTCCACCCTCACCAAGGATGTTGTGGGCTTGATATATTTGCGTTTCATTTTTCTTAAGTCCTTTTTTGAAGTTTGTCTGATAGGATTATCTTACCACATGCTTGCGTCCGTTGACGATGTAGATGCCGCTGGGCAGACCCTCGGTCGTATTGCCGACACGCTGTCCCTGGAGGTTGTACACGCCATCGTTCTTGCCGTAGCGGTTGGCAGCCTCGGGGCCTACGATCAGCTCGCCGATGGCCGTCAACTCTGCCTCCTGCTTCACGCCGTCGATATAGACTGCGGGCGCCACGTTGTTGTTGGGCTTGAACCAGCAAGAGAAGCCGCGCAGGCCGCGCACCTTTTCCGGGTTCTCGGTATAATATACATTGCCATAGTCGAAGAAGTAGCTTCCCACCAGGTTGTCGTAGCCGTCGCGGATTGTGCCCTTCTTGTCGGAGAACTTCCAAACGCCCTTCTCGTTCTGTGTAGCCTCCGGGTCGAAGGTGCGGACGAAGGTGCCGTAGGCCGTGATCGTTCCCACGTTGTGGGTCAACGTCGTCGTCCAAAGCTCATCCATGTTGCTGAGGTCGTTCTCATTGTTTTCGTTCGTCTTGAACGTGACACCGGGAATCTCGAAGCGCTGGGCCTGGATCGTTACTTTATAGGGATTCACCAAGCTTCCATTCTTAGCGATGGTGGCGGTGTAGGGGCCATCATTGTCGTCCTCCATCGTCTTGGTCGGGAAGATGATGTACGGCTGGTAAGCCACGAGAGCGATATCCTTGTCGGCTTTTCCGTCGAGGATTACGGTCTCAAACTGCAGCTCGGTGGCCGTGAGGTCCTTGAGCTTGGCAAGGCGCACGTCGGCACCAAAGGCTTCACGAACCTGGCTGACCGTGAGATCCACGGGCAGTACGAATGAGTTCCAGCTGTCCCGCTTGAACGTCTTGGCAAGGCGGAGCACACGGTTTTTGTAGGTGATGCCATCCTTCAGATACTCTAAGTCGCCACGAAGCTCGTCGAGGATCAGGTCCTCTTTCTCCGTGTTGCTGACGTAGATCAGACGGAAGTCGTCGAATACAGTCCAGTCGTTGAGGTCGGGAGCTTGGCTGGCATCGCCAATGTCGAGACCGAAGGCGATACTGACGCCCTCTTTACCAGCTTGATTGATCATCTCCTGCGTCACCTGTACGATCACGATATTGGTATATTTGCTTGACTCGTAGAACTCTTTGCCCGCATAGTCCATGTTCAGCTCGTTCACGTGGAGGCGTGCCTGCTCGTCTGCCGGCATGTTGCTGACCTGGTTCAGTATGGTCGTGCGCTTTGTACCCTCGACCAAGCCGGAGCCATCATTTTTTGCAATACCAGCATAGAGAAGGGCTTTCGGGGTGTTGGCGTAGCCCTTGCACTGGATGACGTAGGTGCCGGCCTTCGTTATATTCTGCTTTTGGTAGATGTAGCCGTTCACGCCGCGTACGTCCATACAGAAGTATTTGGCCATGTGGCGCTTGTAGTCCTTACTGTTAGCGAAGGTTTCGGGCTGGTCTCCTTTGTACGGGAACTTGTAGTTTTTGTCGAACTCATCTTCGTAATCCTCGTTCTCACTGCGAGTCAATGATTTTACACTATAGTCGGGTACGAACTTGTCGTAGCATTGCTCCAGTCCGATTCTTACGTAGCCACCTTCGGCGATATTCGTGCCGACCGATTGCCAAGCATCGATGTCCATACGGCCACGATCGAATCCGGGGCAAGCCAACTTGAATGTAAGGTCGAGCGGGTCAGACAGATCCTCGGACGCTACAGCCATCAAATCTTGAATCTCCTTCAAGGAAATGATACGCCACAGGGTGTGCTCGTCCCACAGTCCGCTCTTGGTAAGGTCGCTTTTTGAGTCCGCATCGCAGTTCTTTTCTGATGCAACGTCTCCAAGCGCCGAGAGATAGACTTTTCCCGAAACGATTGTAGGTGTATTCCAAGTACCGGTGTAGAGCCTAAAGGTGTTGAACCCCGCGTCATCTACCTTTTCGAGGAACCAGCCTTTGTATCCGACACTTTCATTATTCTTTGTGCCTCGGTCAAGGAATACGCCTGCGTCGGTATTAGAATTAGAGGTGGAGCGCACCCATCTCATCTGATTGCCCTGCTGGGTTTTTAGGTCTTGGACAAAGTTGATGGCTGTGCTTCTTCCATCCTGCGCCCAAAAGGCAACGGGGGTGTCCTTTAGCGATGCGTGCACACCCCAATAGCCTCCCATGCTGAGAAACTTGCCCGTTTTTACGTTGTAAAAGAAAAAGACCTTGCTCGGATCGCTCAGCGATCCGACCTCGTCGTCTGCAACTTTGGCCGCAACAATCTGGGCTTGAGTCTGACCCTTGAGGGTGGCCGCTCCGACCATTACGTCGTTTCGCGTCGCGTCGCCCGTCTGAGCAGAGGCTACAAGGGGGGCTGCTGCAAGGAGCGCCGTGGCGAAACTACTACTCAGGCTGCGCCACCATGGGCAGCGCTTGCCTTGTTGTGATGTAGTTGTTTTCATCGTTTTAATGTTCTCTCTTTGGTGTTATTTACTATGTTTATTGATCACTATTTTTTTTCTTAGTGTTTTCTTGCTCAAATGCGTGTCCCTTGTGGTTGCCTTCAGGTGTGGCAAAAGGTCGCAAATCGAGGAGAATGATTGCTTCTTGGGTGCAAATTTACTAAACATTGCAAAAATGGGGGGGCTTACGTTAAATAAACTTAACATGGCATTTTTTCTTGGTTTTCATCCCCTTTTGAAGGGCTTTTGCTTAGCATGACGGGATAGTTCGACCCCTTTTGGAGGGAGACGCGAGCCTTGTAGCGAAATCATTTTTTGAATCGTCGGTTCTAACGTATTGGACTGGTGGATTTTGCCTAAACAATCAGTCTCTTTTTCCTTCTTTTTGCTTCCGTTTTTGGTGGTCTTGGCCAGGGACCTTGCCGAGGGTTGCTTACGTCCGTGCTTGTAGATAACTTACGACTACGTTTGGTCGTAGGTTACGACTGTGTTTGGTCGTAACTTACGCTTGCCTCAGCTCAAAGTTGCGTTGTTACATTGTTACATTGTTACATTGTTACGTTTTTGATTTTCAGTCACCCATGGTTTGCGGAGACGCCTGTAGTAGAGGTCGGTTCTTACATTATAACGTTTAACGTTTTTGAAAATGGCTTTTAGTTTGAGGCATGAGAAAAACAGTTTCCTTAGTACAGGATAAATTATGTATAATATGAATAATACTATATAGTATATATAATATTATAATATAAATACGTATCTGTATATTATAATATATAAATATTATATTTATCATAATGTCTCAAGAAGAGGTTGTTTGTAATTTGTATTAATGGGTCTTTCTGCTTTGTCCTTTCCCTTCTTACAGCTTTGTCCTTCCCCTCTTTTTTCCCCGTCCTTTCTCTTCTTGCCGCTTCGTCCTTTCTCTTCTTGTCTTTCCATCCTTTCTCGTCCAGCCTTGCTTCTTCGCTTGCTTCCTTCGAAAACAAAAACGTTAAACGTTATAACGTTAAAGCGTTATCAGAAATCAAAAACGTAACAATGTAACAATGTAACAATCCTAATATTGGGCCAGATCTCTTCAAACACGACAATCATTCTTGTCTATATGGGATAATCAAAAAGGGTTCTTCTCGAAAATGGAGTGATTCGACGTGGACACATGGAAAACAACTTGAACAACTTTTACAACAAGTAACAACGCGGGGACACATCGCCTCTTCGAGGCCCATGCTGACCAAGGGTTGCTGCAAGGGAAACAACTATGAACAACGCTTCGCCTTGGACACATTTCCTGCTGATTTCTCCTGGCGTAATGTCCTGGCGAAGCCTTGTATTTTGTTGTTTACCTTGCAGCAAGATTGTTATACACGCGTAGCGTGTAGGTTGTTACTTGTTGTAAAAGTTGTATTTGTTGTTTTCCCTAACTCAGCAGGACGTATTGCCAACAGCACAAACCCTATCACTCGATTTTCCGGATGAACCAAAAAATTCCCATCCTCTCCTTGTTTTCGTTTTTGTGGTCTCAGCCGGCGACCTTGCCGAGGGTTGCTTACGTCCGTCTCTGTAGATAAATTTGCGACTGCGTTTGGTCGTAACCTACGCTTGCGTCTGCCTAAATAGTGCGTTGTTACATTGTCACGTTGTCACGTTGTCACGTTTTTGATTTCGATTCGGCTAAGGTTTGCGGAGGCGCCCTGTTGAGGACGCCCGTTCTTACATTATAACGTTTAACGTTTTCGAAAATGGCTGTTGTCTTGGACTAAGAGAGAATGGTTTTAACGTGACAATGTAAGAACGAAAATCCTGCGCAGACCACCTCTTTCCGAGGCGCCTGCGCAGGATTCTCTTTATCTGTGGGCGCGAGCCCTGTGAGGATATTAGTTCTCCGCAGCGTGGAAGAAGATCGTCTGCGGGTTGAGGCGCTTGCCCTGCGGGTCGAGGACGTTGAGGCGGAGCACGCCGCCGTTGTGGTCGAAATAGCGCACCTCCAGGTAGTGGTAGCCCTTGGCGAGTGCCTGCTGGCAGACCATCTCGTGGGGCGACTGCTCGCGGTCGTTATCGACCACCATGTTGCCGTCTATCTTGAGCCAGCTGCCATCGTCGCTGAGCAGGGCGAAGGTATAGACCCCGTCCTCGGGTATGAGGATGTAGCCCTTGGTAATGAGGCCGATATTGCCCTTGCAGGCCTCCGGGATGACCACGTCGGGCGTGGTGTAGGACCCGTTGAAGGGCGCTGTGGTGATAAGGCGGCAGGTGACGCCCGGGAAGTCGTACCAGTCGGTCTTTACGCCTGGACTCAGGGCGGGCACACTCTGTAGCGCTGGCAGGAGCCCCTGCTTCACGAAGTCGGCCTGCACCATCTCGTCGGCGCGGCCCTCGGGCGTGAAGGTGCGGAGCGTGAAGGGCGTGGTCTGATCGACCGTGATTGGGCCGACGTAGCGCGGCGACTCCGCGTTGGGGAAGGTGCCGTCAGTGGTGTAGCGGATGACGGCCTGCGGGTCCTGGCATTCCACGGTCAGCGTGCCCTTGTCCGTGAAGGCGTTGACGTTGTAGAATCCGTCGAGCGAGGGGATGCGGTAGGGCACGCCCAGGCGGTTGAGCATCGAGAGCTGCTGGCGCAGGCGACCGTAGAAGTCGTCGTAGTCCTTCTGCGCAGGCTGCGTCCAGGCCAGTTCGGCGAGCGCCAGGATGCGCGGGAAGTACATATAGAGCATTCGGGATCGTGACGGGATGCCTTCGGCCCAGAGGTTGGCCTGCACGCCGATGATATGCGCCCGTTGTGCTGCCGAGAGGCTGGCCGGGGCAAGATCGTAGTCATAGACCTGGCGCATGGAACTCTTCTCCTCGTTTTGTGAGAAATAGAACGGTGTGGCCGGCGTATAGATGACGTCGTTGCCATGAGCCGTTGCCTCCGGCACCGACTGTGGCGCCCAGTTTCTCCACCACATCACGGTGGAAGTCTTGGAGAGTCCGCCCTCGATGATCTCGTCCCATCCGATCATGCGGCGGCCCTTGGCATTGAAGAACCGCTCCATCTCGTGGATGAACCACGACTGCAGTTCCTCCACACCCTTGAGGCCCTGCTGGGCGATGCGGCGCTGGCAGTCGGCACACTTGCGCCAGTTGTCCTTCTCCACCTCGTCGCCGCCGATGTGGACATACTCATAGGGGAAGAGGGCGATCACCTCGCTCCAGACGTTGCGGCAGAACTCCAGGGCCGCGTCCTTGCCCGGGCAGAGTGGCGAGGTGAAGACCTTGCCCCAGCCCACCTGGTCGAAGCAGCTGAGGCCCTCGTAGTTGGCGATGGCGCTCAGGCAGTGGCCCGGCATGTCGATCTCGGGCACGATACTGATGCCACGGGCGGCAGCATAGCTCACCACCTCGCGGATCTGGTCCTGGGTGTAGAAGCCGCCATAGAGCGAGTCGCCCTCGGCCGTGGTGCGCCAGCGGTCGGCCGGCAGCAGCAGGTCGGGGTTGTCCTCCTTCTTCGCCTGGTAGAGGCAGGAGGCGTCCTGGCCGTTGGGCTTGCGCCAGGCTCCGCGCTCCGTCAAGAGCGGATATTTCTTGATCTCGATGCGCCAGCCCTGGTCGTCCGTCAGGTGCCAGTGGAAGCGGTTGAGCTTGTAGAGCGCCATGAGGTCGATGGCCTCCTCCACCTCGGCCACGCTGAAGAAGTGGCGCGAGCAGTCGAGATGGAAGCCGCGCCAGCCGAAGCGCGGAGCGTCGCTGATCTGGCAGGTCGCCACCTCCTTTCCCTCCGTGATCTGTCGGAGGGTGGCGATGGCCGACGTGATGGCGCCGTAGTCGTGGCCCTTGACCGTGATGCGCGCCTTCTCCACGTTGAGGCGGTAGGCTCCTTCGCCCTTCACGCCCTTGCGGTCGATCTGTAGCAGGATATCGCCCTTGCCGCCACGCTGGGTCTTGGGACGCACTCCCGTGAGGCGCTGGAGGCTGGAGGCGAGGTAGTCGGCGGCTGGCTGGAGCGCCTTGTCGCCGTATGCGATGGTCGTTTGAGGTTGGATGGTAAACTTACCCTTTCCCCAGGTCGCCTGTGCGGGTTTGGGCACGAGGCTGGGTTGAGCCTGGAGCACCGTGCCGCAGAGCAGGAGCAGCAGGGCGCCGAGGAGGAATCTGGTCGCTTTCATGTCTTGTGTTATGATGGTTGATAATGATAAATCTGTCGATGAAACCGTGAATTCTGCCGATGAGGCTACAGGAATCTTTCGATGAAACCGCGGAAACTGTCACGCCTTGTGCTTCTTGCCGATGCGCGACCGGATGGACCGCATCGTCACCTCGGCCACGCCCAGCGCGTTTTGTATCTCGGTCTCGCTCTTGTCCATGTGCTCCATGATGAGGAAGAACTTCTGCTTCGGCGAGAGGCCGTCGTATTCGGCGTCGAGCGAGGCGACAAACTCCACGTCCACGAGACTATAGTAGGAGGCGAAACTCTCGAAGTCGTGCTTCTTCCAGAGCACGGTGGTCTGTCCCGCCATGGCCTCGTTGTAGCGTTGCAGTCCGAGCTTCAGCGAGTCGCGGTGCTTCTCCATCAGCAGGTCGCGCTTGCGGGTGAGCTGTTCTATCTCCTTGGTCTTGTCGCCCGCCATGCGCTTCAGTTCGTTGAGCTGCGTCTCGTAGCTCTTGATGAGGAGCTGATCGACGGCGCGCGCCGCCCGTCCCTTGTAGTTTCTGTACCAGGAGTAGAGCGTGGCGATGATGGTGAGCAGCACCAGGACGACGATCACGATGATGGCTATTGTCACCATGCGCTCGTAGTTGTGGCTGATCCTCATCTGCTCAAACTCCGACTGCACGGCCCTGACGTTGTTCTCCGGCCGTGCGCGGCTCACGCTGTCGGAGAGCTGCAGCAGGCGTTTGGCCGTCATGGTCGCCTCGCGCCATTCTCCCTGCTCCGACCGAAACTCCATGATGGCCTTGAGCACCAGTTCCTCCGAGGGAGTGTCGGGCGCTATGATGAGGGCCTCGTGCCACATCTTCGTGGCCCGCGCCGTATCGCCGCGCATGGCAGCGAGCGTGCCGAGGCAGGCGTAGGCCGGACTGGTGGGCGTGATCTCGAGCGACTCCTCCAGGTATTTTCGCGCCATGGCCGTGTCGGTCTCCATGAGGAAGGATCCGAGGTTGTTCATGATAAACGGGCGGTTCTTCTCCGCGATGTTCGGCAGCAGTTCCATGCTCTGCCGCAGACACCAGGCCGTGCTGTCCTGCAGTCCGAGCTGGCTGTAGATGAAAGCCATATTATTATAGGTATGGGCGAGCCAGTCGAGACGCTTCGCCTGCTTCGACTCCGCGATCGACTTCTGGCTGAAGCGGAGCGCGGTCCGGAAGTCGCCTGCCTCCTCGTTGACGAGCGTCAGTTGCTCATAGACCTTGTGGCGGAGGACGGCGTCCTGCGTCTGGTCGGCGATGGTGCGGGCCCGCTCCAGACAGAGCACGCCCTCCTTGAAGCTGCCATGGGTGTAGAGGATCGCGCTCTTGTAGAAGAGCGACGCGCTGAGCCGCAGTTTCTCGCTCCCCTTGCCCTCGTAGTAGCGGATGCTATACTCGATGTCGTCGAGCGAGACGAGCGGATGGTTGGTGCGGTAGTCGGCCTGTGTCTTGAGCAGGTAGTAGTAGGCCGAGTCGGCAGGGGTGGTGAGGCGGTTCAGGCGGATGCCGTCGAGCACCGCGCAGGCCGTATCGACGCGCCCGCTGTCGAGCAACTGCTCCACGGAGGCCAGCTGCTGGTTGTCCTTGCCGCTCGGGTTGCAGGCCGTCAGGAGGCCCGCCAGCAGTAGGAGGCTATATAAGAAAGGTAGAAGTCTTGGTTTCATGTCAATTGTTTCTAAGTCGTGGACGGGGGCTTGCTTCGTCTCGAGCCTTTGCCGCATCCAACTGCAAAGTTACGAAATTATTCCGCACCGACCAAGTTTGCGAACCGCAAAAAGCTGAATTGCTTTCCTCCTTCTTCTTGTTGCAAAAGTTGGATTTCGGACTTTTCTCGTGGCATTTCGCCTCTTTTTGCCCTCGTTTTTCTGTCGCGATGGTCTTTGTAAGGGCTTGATAGATAGCTTTTTGAAAGCGAAACGAATGTGCCACATGGCAAAGTGAGAAATCTGCCCAAAAATTTGCACGGTTCGTTTTCTCGTCGTAATTTCGCCATGTCAATCGAGCTCCCGTCGGGGGCAAAACCTTATTAATGACCAATAGTATGAGAAGAAAAAAGCTGTTTCTGATAGCCGCCCTCGCCATCACGACGGGTGCTACCGCAAGAGATTACATCACCGTCACGACCAACCAGCATGACTCCCATGCGTATGCGCCGGGCGAGGTCAAGGCCATCACGTTCTCTGGCAATACCATGCAGGTGAACAAGCAGGACGGCACCGACAGCTATCGTCTCTCCGACATCGACGAGGTCATCTTCAGTCTTGCCACGGGCGTCTATGGACTGAAGGCCGACGGTGGTCGCCTCACGCTCAACGCTCGCCCGGGTGAGAACATCATCCACGTCAAGGGCTACGACCCCTCGCGCAAGTACTGCATGGGCATCTTCAGCGCCTCGGGCCGCAAGGTCAAGAGCGACGCCGACTGGAAGGGACAGCCCATCGACCTCACGGCCTTCTCGGGTGGTGTCTATCATGTGAAGATCAACGAGACCACATTCAAGTTTAGCAAATTCAACGCATAATACACTTCGTCTGTTTAACATCACTATATTTGTTTGGTAAATACGCCGCGAGGGCGTTCATTTTCTTCATCGAGAAGGGCAAGCGACATAGCTCTCGTCGCTTGCCCTTTCCATTTTTCTTTTCCTTTTTCTTTTTCTTCCTTTCCCCATGAAACCGATGATTTTTGAGGAAAGAGCCATCGGGTAGGGAAGTGATCCTTTCTGGCCTGTGGAAGCCCGGGTTTTATATCTTTCTTATGTTTATGCAGTTGCTGTAAGGTTGCCTCTGTTATTAGAAAACCGAAAAAGGGGGAGTAAGATGACGCTATTGTCGTGTTTTTCCCCGAAAAAAGCGCGAGTGTTTACAATTTTGCGCAATACAGTAAGAGAACCTTTTGCTAAATTCGGCGATAAGTACGGATTTGTTTTTAAATTTGCAGCAATAAGAATAAAACCGATATTTAAAGACATGAAGAAATCATTACGCCTGTCACTTCTCACGATGGCTGCGATGCTGGTAAGCGGTTCGGCATCCGCCGACAACCTCCCCACCCGGTCGCTGATCTATGACGTGCCCGACGGCGAGGCCAACCTCTTTGGCTATCTTGCCTACGATACGAAATACCGTACCTTCGGTTTCGTCAACCTCCAAAGTCAGAATCCTGGCGCCTACTCCCTGACGAAAGACTACGGCAACGTCGTAGGCCAGACGCCCTCGCTCCAGGCCGGCACCTTCGTCGGCGACGAGTACATCGTCTATGAGGCTACGATCTACCAAAACGCCATCATGCCGCGCGCCTTCAGCGCCATCAATCCGCTCACGGGCGAGCTCACCACGAAGCGCGAGATACCCTCCACCGACGAGTATCTCATCCTCAACGAGATGACCTACGATCCCAAGACGAAGCGCCTCTTTGGTATGCACTACAACGCCAACGACCAGCGCGAGACGGCCGTCCCGACCTACTGGAAGACCGATATCTACGAGATCAGCACCGTGACCTATGCGCTGACCAAGGTGGCCACGATCGACATGCCGCTCTACACGATGTCGGCCGACAACGGCTATATATATGGTATCACTCCCGACAAACTGATGAAGAAGACGCAGCTCGTGCGCATCGACCAGAGCACGATCGACCCCGCCTCCCGCACCTGCACGGTGGAGACCGTCAGTCCCAGCACGGGCACGGGCGTCCGCATCGGCGACTACACCCAGTCGATGGAGTTTGACAAGACCACCCATCGCCTCTGGTGGGTCGCCCAGACCAGCGACGGTGGGGCGAGCCTCGTCGAGATCGATCCCGCCACGGGCCTCAAACTGAGCGCCACACCAATCCAGAACGACCCGCAGCTCCTTGCCGTCGCCATTCCCTATCAGTATGTGGCCGATGAGGCTCCCTCCTATGTCCACGGCTTCAAGGTCAAGGCCGACCCCAAGGGCGCGCTCCAGGTGCAGATGGAGTGGGACTATCCTATGAGGAACTACCGCCTGGGCGACCTTCAGAGCATTGATGGCGCCCATATCTACCGCGACGGCCAGCTCGTCGGGACCCATACCTATTCGGCCACCGACGACATCAAGCAGTGGACCGACACGCAGGTAGCCGAGGGTGAGCACGTCTATCGTATCGCCGCCTACAACCAGGCTGGCGAGGGCGTATATAAGGAAGCACGCGTCTATGTGGGCGAGGACACGCCGGGCGCACCTCTCAATATCCGTGTCACCACCAGCGGCCCGTTGGCCACCATCACCTGGGACGCTCCCGAGACGGGCGCCCATGCCGGCTACTACAATGCTGCCACGCTCAGCTACGACGTCACCCGTCTGCCCGACAACGTGGTCGTAGCCACGGGCACGACCGACCGCAAGGTGGAGGACAAGGTGCCTGCCCATGCTGGCTACAGCTACGTGGTCACGGCCAAGAACAACAAGGGCGTGGGTCTCTCGGCCACCTCCCAGACCATTGCCTTCGGAGGACAGGAGGCCATTCCCTTCGCCTCGTCCCTCGACAGCCAGATAGACTTCGACCGCTGGACCGTCATCAATGCCAATGGCGACGCCCAGACCTGGACTTTCCGTCCCACGGAGCAGGCACAGGCCAGCTACACCCGCTCCTGCGCCATGTACGATCGTTCCACCGATCTCAAGGCTGACGACTGGTTGGTCTCGCCGCCCCTCACCTTCGATGCTTCGAAGACTTATCAGATCCGCTACACCTACGCCACGGCCAACTGGGTCACGCAGTCGATGGAAGCGCTGATGGAGAAGATGCAGGTAGCCTTCGGCCACCAGGCTTCTGCCGACGCGCTGACCACCATCATCGACGATCCGGAGGAGTTCCACACCTCTTCGGGCTTCACCCTCTCGGGCAAGAAGAACTTCAAGGTGGACAAGTCGGGCGAGGGCTTCATCGCCTTCCACGCCATCTCGGAAGCGATGAAATCGCAGATTTATATCAATGATGTCTCCCTGCGCGAGTATTCGGCCACCGACCTGAGTGCCCGCGAACTCAAGGCCTCGGCCACGGCCAACTGCAACGTGAAGCAGTATAGCTCCGTCATCGTGGGCAACGAAGGATCAGCCGCCGTGGACAACTACCAGGTGGAGATCGTCGATGCCAATACGGGCGAGGTGCTCGGCACGCAGAAGGGCCTCCGCGTGGAGAAGGACACCACGGTCAGCGTGGCTGTGGGCTGGACACCGACCCATGAGGGCAAGATCCATATCATAGGCCGTGTGGCGCTCGACGGCGACACCTATCCTGCCGACAACGTGGCTCCGCAGACGGCCGAGGTGACGGTAGCTGCGGAGACGGCGGAGCGCTGGCTCACGCTCGACGTAGAGGACGAGGAGACCTACGGCTGGAACATGCCGTTCTACGTCGGCTCTCCCTACTCTCAGGTCCAGGCCCTCTTCCTGGAGAGCGATATGAGTATGAAGGATATCGACCTCACGGGCATCCGCTTCTTCTACGACGGCCACATGGACGGCAAGTTTGTCTTCCCCGCCCGCATCTCCATGAAGCGCAGCGACCGCACGAAGCTCTGCCAAGACGACAACCAGTATCGTGGCGACTTTGACACCGAGGAGTTCACCCAGGTCTTCGACGGTCAGGTAGCCATCGTCGGCAACCAGGAGAACACGCTCCTGGAGATTCCCTTCGACCAGCCCTACCGCTACACGGGCGGCAACCTGCTCATGAAGTTTGAGTCGCTCTGCGGCAGCAATACGCTCCCCGACGCCCTCAACACCCATCCCGTCTGGTCCTACAGTATCGCCACGGAGCAGCCGCGCGCAGCCCGCATGGACGGCGCCGACGAGTGGAGCGAGGATGTGTGGGCCGAGGCCTCCCTGCCCTATGTGGCGGTGGCCTACAAGAGCGCTACGGGTGTGGGAACGATCCAGTTGGGCCACGCAGGCCAGATGGCTGTGGCCTTGGAAGGCGGTCGCCTCCTCTTGCCCGCCACCTGCGACCAGGTCGCCCTCTACAGTCAGACAGGCGCCCTCGTCGCCAAGGGCCAGAACACCCGCCAGTTGAGTGTCTCGGGCCTCCCTGCCGGACTCTACCTCCTCCGGGCCACGGTCCAGGGCCAGGTATTGACACAGAAAGTAGTCATTCGATAAAGGCAGCCTGCCGTGGCGGGAGTTCTCCTTCCGCCAGGGCAGCGGCCTTCCCTTCCTCAGTCGGCGCAAGTCGCCAGGATGGGCGAAGACGAAGAATATTAGGAAACAAGATTTATTCATCATTCAAATTTATTCGTTTATGAAACAAGTTTATCTTAGCCTCTTGCTTGCAGGACTTACTGCAGCGCCGGCCTTGGGACAGAAGACTACGGTCAACGCCTTCCCGAAGCCCTTGGCGCCTGTGGCCAATGCAGGAATGAAGGCCCCGCAGTTCCACTTGCCGTCCGCTATCGACGACAAGAAAAAGGGCATCACGATGTATGCTGGCCAGCGTCTGGACCAGAGTAAGCACCGCTCATGGGTGAAGTGGCAGACTGGCGACAGCTTCAACTTCACGAAGATCTACGAGTACATCCACCACGATAAGTACAACGAGGATCAGCAGCGCGGTATCTACATGGGTGCCTACGACTCGTCCAACGATACCTACTACGCCTTCTTCAACATGCACTACACCTATGGCGACATGCCGATGGCACTGGCCAAGGTCGATATGCTCACGGGCGACACCACCAACGTCTTCCAGTTTGCCGACCTCGCCGAGCCCGATGTGGAGCAGACAGCTTGGTACAACGGACGCTACAAGTATGCCATGGCCTACGACCCCGTCAACGAGGTGATGTACGCCTTGGGTGCTGACTACGAGAACGGTGATCCCAACTTGGGCTATACGGTTCTCTACGAGGTCAACCTCAACGCTACCACCCTCAACGACCTCTTCAAGAAGGTGAAGGACATGGACGGTCTCTATTGGGACTTCTGCTTCGACGTACAGGGCAACGCCTGGTTCGCACAGAAGTATGCTGGTTCTGACGGCATTGTCAAGGGTACCAACCTCGTCAAGATGGACGGCGACTTCAACCGCATCAGCGAGGTGAAGATGCAGTCGGAGTGGGGTGAGGACATCAACTCCATCTACTTCTCCACGATGTACTTCGACAACAGCACGGGCGACCTCTACTACCTCCCCTGCAGCGACTATGGTTCAACGTCCCTCTACAAGGTCAATCCCACCACGGGTATTAGCCAGAGCGTTGCTTGGTTCAACCAGGGCAACCACTTCACGGGTCTCTACATCCCGTACCTGACGGCTGATAATGGTGCCGCTCCTGCCCGCGTGTCGGGTCTCGACGCTCAGGCCGACCTCAATGGTGCGATGAAGGACACCATCAAGTGGGTGACGCCGTCCAAGACTTGGGCTGGCGACGATCTCGCCAACCTCCAGACGGTCAAGATCTACCGCAAGAACGCTGGCTACGCCACCACCGAGCTGACCAAGACGGCTGACCTCATCGCCAACTCACAGTTGCTGGCCACCGTCCCCGCCACGGAGAAGGAGACGGCCATGTCGTGGGTGGATGAGAATCCGACCGACGGCATCAACACCTACTATGTCCTCGCCGCCAACGACAAGGGCAATGGTGTGATCGACAGTATCCGTTGCTACATGGGCGTGGACGTTCCGGGTGCCGTGGGCAACATCATGCTGGAGAAGAACGGCACGGGTGTCGATATCTCTTGGACCGCTCCTGAGAAGGGTGCCAACAATGGCTACATCGGCACTGAGGGTCTCAGCTACAAGATCACCCGTCTGCCGGACAGCGTGGTCGTGGCCGAGAACGTGACCGACACGAAATATACCGACAACACGCTCGGCGAGCAGCAGAGCTATTCTTATACCGTCCAGGCCGTCAACGCCAAGGGTGCTGGTGCCATCGCCACCTCCAATCCTATCATGGCTGGCTCGGCCCTGAAGACTCCGGTCTCTCTCGCCTTCGACACGCAGACGGATGCTGACCGCTGGAGCACGAACAAGATGAACAACAGCATCTACTTCTACTATGCTGGTGGATGGAGCGACGACTACAAGTGCATGATCGGCTACGGTACCACTACTGGCACGGTAGAGGGCACGTTGATTTCTCCGCCTCTCTACCTGGAGGAGGGCAAGACCTACCGCTTTACGACCGACTTCCAGGCCGACTTCTTCGATGATGCTTACTTCGATCTCTATGTGGGCGTAGGCACCAACAGCGAGTCGCAGGATGGCGCTACCATCATCGCTTCCCGCGAGGGTGAGCAGTATGCAGAGCCGTACCACCGCGAGAAGTACGAGGACTACTTCGTAGCTCCCTCTTCTGGCACCTACTACTACACGCTCAGAGTGAAGACGGTTGACAAGTACAACATCTTCAAGCTCTTCGGTCTCAAGGTCGATTATGTTGCCGAGAGCGATATGGCCGCCACGTCTATCGACGGCGTTCTCGAGGCTGTGGCCCAGCAGGCCAACGAGTGCACGGTCAAGGTGCGCAACCTCGGTTCCAAGGATCAGGAGAACTACACCGTCAAGCTGCTCATGGACAATGAGGGCAAGATGGTCGAGGTTGGTTCCGGTACGGGCACCGAGCTCCTCAAGACCGGCGAGACTGCCGACGTGAAGGTTTCCTTCAACCCGCCGTACGACGGCGTCTGGGACTTCTATGGCGTCGTAGTGGCCAATGGCGACGATGTGCGTGCCAACGACACCACGGCCGTCAAGACCCTCAAGGTGCTCGAGGCTGGCTCACAGGGCTGGACCAATATCGTCACCACTGGCCATAAGGAGGACCTCTCTTCCTTCGGTCTGTTCTGGAACGACTCCGAGAGCGAGTACTCTCAGAGCGTCTATTATCCCGAGGAGATCAAGACCATCAAGGGTGGTGTCATCAAGCGTATCGGCTGGATGTACGACGGTGCTGACAACCTCACCGACCGCAGCAACCCCGTGGACGTGAAGATCTACCTTGCTCACACGGACAAGAAGTCCTTCGCCGGCGAGGGCGACCTCGTGCTGCCCAGCGACCGCGAGTTGGTAGTCGAGGGCCAGATGGTCTTCGAGCCGGGCAAGGATCACCTCATCTCCTTCGCTCTCGACACGCCGTTCGAGTACAACAACGAGCAGAACCTCGCCGTGATCTGCGAGAAGTCGGGCACGACGGGCTACAACATGTGCGCCCTTTGGCACATCTACAACAACGACTGGAGCACAGGATATGTGGAGCGTACGCTCATGAACTCTGGTGGCTATTGGTCTCGCCCCGAGCTGCCTATCCTCTTCCTGGGTATCTATGATCCCACGGGCGTGGAGCGCGTGCAGCTTGTCGGTGCCGACGTGGCCTATGCCAACGGTCTGCTCGCCTTCGACCAGGTGGTCAACGCCGAGGTCTATACCGTGGGTGGCAAGCTCGTCAGCTCTTTCAAGGGCAGCAGCGCCCGCCTCAACCTTGCCAAGGGCATGTATGTGGTTCGCGCCACGGCAGCCGACGGCCAGGTGATGGTCAAGAAGATCAACGTGAAGTAATCTGATTGAATACGACAAGAGTGGGTTGGAGGCCGACGCTTACGATCTCCTGCCCACTCTTCTTTTCCTATCACAACCAATACAGTCTTTTTTATATTTCTGTAGCGATACAAATATTTACTTTTAAGGTAAAAGGTAATGAGCGTTTTTAAGAAATCAATTTCCCTGATCGCGGTAGCACTGATCTCCGCCGCGGGTTGCGACCTCTGTGCGCAGACTCCCGTGGACGGAGGTTTCGTTTTCCCCGCAGCCCAAGAGGGTGTGGTGCCGAAGGCCGCCTTCCGCGCCTCTGCCTCCACAGACACGATGCGCCTCGGCTACTGCGTCGATGAGCCCCGTCTCCCGGGATTGATGTTGCAGGATGACGGTCTGCCCCACGCCGTGGGAGCAGCCATCGAGCTCGATGCGAACCTGCTCGACAAGTATGTCGGCGACCAGATCGAGGCCGTGGAGTTTGCCATCGACCCCGCGCGCGGCTTCTCCTGCCAGGTCTTCGTCTGCACAGACCTCAAGCAGATGCAGGGATCGTTAGGCGGCGGATCCATCCTCTCCAGCGTCACCCTCAGCTCGGGTCAGTACCATAGCGGCTGGAACCATGTGAAACTCAGCAAGCCCGTGACCATCAAGGAGGGAATGACCCTCTACGTCGGCTATAACATCCAGGGCAACCAGGGTCCCTACGACTTCCTGCTCTTCGACCAGAGCACCTACGCCGTGGGCAAGAAAAACTGGTATGGCGACAACGGCACGTGGTTCAACAACACCGTGGGTATCAACCGCAACCTCTGCGTGCGTGCCGTCATCACGGGCGACACCAAGCCCCAGAACGATATTTCTCTGATGAGCCTTGTGCCCGCCGACGCAAGCGGCTACTCCACTCAGAACATCCCCAAGGACTATATAGCTTATGTCCAGAACAATGGCACAGACCCCATCGAGTCGCTCTCCATCATCGTGGAAGCCAAGGGGCTGCGCACGGCAGAATTTCTCACCGAAGGTCTCTCTGTCCCCAACAACAAGCCTACGCAGGTCAGGTTGCGCGACATTTCCCTCCCCTTCGAGGGCAACTACAACGGAACATTCACGGTAGCCGAAGTGAATGGCGATTTGGATCCTGACATGAAGGACAACGTCATCACACTCTACAACTATTATAGTATCAAGGAGGGTGCCAAGGCTGAAACCCATCGCCCGCTCTTCGAGGAGTTCACCTCCGAGGGCTACGAGGGTTCCTACATTGCCGACACGCTCTACCGCAATGCACTGGCCGAGTTGGGCGACGTTATCTGGGTGAAGCACCACGACGACTACCAGAAGAATGTCGATCAGTTTAAGTTTGGCAACGAGGCCGACTACGAGACCCTCTACGGAGGCTATCCCACGTTTGTCCCCGCCGTTTGCTTCGACCGTCGCCGCATCACGGGCTTCGAGGAGCCGGGTCCGGCCTACTTCTCACCCTATCGTGAGGAGACTACTGCCATCCTCGCCCAGCTCGGCGAGACCCTCACCTTCATCGATCTCGACATCCAGCCCACCATCCAAGCCGCCACGGGCAAACTCGAGGTGCGCATCAAGGGCCATGCTGGCGTCAACGAGATGCCGCTGCAGAACAGTCTCCGCATGACGACATGGCTCGTGGAGGACAGCATTCCCACAACCACGCAGAAGGGCTGCCCCGAACCGCAGTTCATCCAGAATGGCGTCATCCGTGCCGTCCTGAGCGAGGAGGGCATCTGGGGCGACCCCATCGACATCACCAACTACGACTTCGAGCGCAGCTATACCGCCGACCTCGACCCGTCGTGGAATCGCAAGCACCTGCGCGTGGTGTCCTTCGTCAGCAACTGGGATGAGAACAACGTCCGCAACCGTTCTGTCTATAACACCAATCAGGCCCCCGTGCTCGTCCTCACCGCCATCGACGACCTCGCCACCGAGCCGTTGCAGCCGCGGGTGGAGGTGCTGGGATCCACGCTTGCCACGACCAACGGTGCCCGCATCGTCGGCGTCTATGACATGAGCGGACGCGAGGTCTCTGCCACGCAGCTCTCCAAGGGTGTCTATATCGTCAAGGTGACCAATGGTTCCGTCACCGCCACGCAGAAAGTATTCATACCATAATCCAATTCGGAGCAAATGGGCCAGCGGTCGTCCAAGGAATTCCTTCCAGGCCAGTCTGGCCCATTTTTCCCCATTCATATTTATCTTTATTAATAGACTGATGAGAAAGAAAATTTTACTGATTCTTCCATTACTCCTCTTTGCCATCACCCAGCAGCTGCAGGCCGTCACCTGCAACTGGGGCTATTGCAACAGTGTTGTCAACGACCAGTTTGGATCTGTCAACAAGGGCAAGGGAGCCATCTATATCCCGGCCGAGATCTCGAAGATGTACGAGGGCAAGCAGCTCTCCTACGTCCGCGTCGGACTGGCCGCCAAGGCCAAGACCGTCAAGGTCTTCGTCACCAAGGACCTCAATGGCGAGTATATCACCACCCGCACCCAGCGCGACCAGCTGAGTGGTTTCAACGAGATCAAGTTTGCTGAGCCCTGGACCATCGACGGCGAGGGCTTCTATATCGGCTATGAGTTTGAGTCGGACGACTACGCCCTGGGATCCTCCACGATGTACAACGAGAACGGCTGCTGGGCCGACCTCGGCGACGGTTGGAAGAACTATGCGGTCGAGGACCACGCTCTCGCACTCTCCATCCAGGCCAAGATCAGCGGCGACAACCTGCCGAAGGACTACTGGCTCTTCTGCTCCAACGACATCCTTGCTGAGGCTGGCAAGCCTTTCAACATCAACTTCTCCATCCGCAACATGGGCACCGCCATCGGACGCCGCTTCCAGGTGGCCTATAGCATCGACGGTGGCGAGGAGGTGACCGAGGAAATCAAGCAGACCCTTGGCCAGGACATGGAGAAAGACTTCAGCATCGCCCATCCCGGCTACGCCTCCCTGGGCAAGCATAGCGTACAGATCCGCCTCGTCAGCGTCAATGGCGAGGCCGACGCCTACGAGGGCAACAACGTGGCCAACTCCACGATACGCGTGATGAACAGCCTCCCTGTGCAGCGTGTCGTCTTCGAGGAGGGCACGGGTACCTGGTGTCCTTATTGCATCCGTGGCATCGAGGGCTTCAACTACATGACGGAGAAGTATCCTGACACCTTTATCGGCATTGCCGTTCACAAGGACGACCAGTTTGCCACCAGCTCCTACGACAAGCTCACCTTCACGGGCTATCCCTCTTCCTACGCCATGCGCGACTGTTCGCAGTCCATCAACCCCTCTTCGGCCAACCTCGAGGGTGTCTATAAGGTGATTGCCGCCCAGCAGCCCGTGGCTTCCGTGGGTGTCGTCGCAGGCTACACCGACGCCAGCAAGACGACGTTCACCGTCCGCACCAACCTCAACTTCTTCACCGCCAAGAGCGGACTCAACTACCGTCTCTCCTACGTCCTCCTTGAGAGTGGCATGATCGCCTACCAGCAGGGCTACAACAAGGACACGGAGATGAACCATGTGGCCCGCATGAACTACTCCTTCGACGGCTTCTCCAACAGTGTGCCTAAGAGCGTGGAAGAAGAAGAGGATGTGGAGAGCTTCAGAGATCTTGAAATGCCCACGACGGTCCAAAACAAGGACAATGTTGAGTTGGTCTGCCTCCTCATTGACGGCATCTCGGGCCATATCGTCAATGCTGCCAAGTGCGAGATCGACGCTGAGGCTCCCGTCAGCGCCATCCGCGAGACGCGCCAGCAGGATGTGCCCATCTTCACCGTCAGCAATGGCCAGTTGAACCTCAACGGCTTCCGTGGCACCGTCAGCGTCTATGACGCCAGCGGCAAGCAGGTCTCCGCCGACCATCTCCAGGCTGGCCTTTACATCCTGCGCGCCACCGACGGCCACCACAGTTTCGTCCAGAAGGTGGTGGTCCGCTAAGTATTTCCTCGTCCTCGCGCCCTCGTGGCGAGGAGGACGAAGAAAATTTCCCATAGAGGCAGGATGGAAGGCCGTGGTGCTTTCCTCCTTCTTTGCCTACTGCGGCTCCCGATATATTCACCTATCAAAAGACAACACGAATGAAACCGATCCGACAATTATTCCTTTCTGCCCTGTCGCTGTTTCTTGTCGCTCCGCCAGCCTTAGCCCAGGACACCCATGCCCCCACGTGGCATTTACCCCTCCAGGCAGCCGGCACGGCGGCTCAGCGAACCCTCTGGGGCTATATGGGCTCCTGCACCGACTGGCCTACCAGCAGCGCCGACTATGGCTTCATGGCCTTCACGGCAGGCAGCAACCCCACCTTCGCCGACCTGCTCGTCGATGCGGTCCATACGATGTCGCCCAATGGTGGCGGCGCGCTCCACGACGGATTCTACGACGCGGTCCACTACGTCAAGGAGGAAAATATGCTGAAGGTCACCCACTATCAGTTTAGCACTGACGGCAAATGGCACTCCACCATCGTGCCCACGCTGGTCTCCGACCCCACGCTCATCGCTACCGAGACGGCCTCCAGCCGCGCCACGGGCAAGGTCTATGGCCAGTTCTACAACAATGCCCTCAGCGGCTTTGAGTTTGGCGTCATCGACTACGACGCCATGGAGCGTACTACGATCGCCGAGTCGCAGCACAAGTATGTCGCCCTCGGCGTCACCTCCTACGAGGTTGTCTATGGTGTGGCCACCGATGGCAACCTCTACCGTATCGACACCGAGACTGGCGAGGAGCGCCTGATCGGCGCCACGGGCGTCAGCGTGGCCGAGAGTTCGCGCCAGAGCTACGGCCAAAGCGGTGAGATCGACCAGGACGACGACGTCTTCTACTGGGCCTGCATCGACAAGGACAAGCATGCAGCTCTCTACACCGTCGATCTTGCTTCGGGTGCTGCCACCCTCATCGCAGACATGCCCCACAACGAGCAGATCCTCGGCATGGGCATCCCCGACGCCACGCCTCCAGCTGCCGCTCCTGCAGCCGTCGCTGACTTCCGTATCGCCTTCGACGGCGGGTCCATCTCGGGCACGGCCAGCTTCACCGTCCCGACCAAGACCTATGGCGGATCGTCGCTCTCGGGCAACGTCAGCTACACCGTCAAGGCCAACCAGCGCACTATCGCCTCGGGCACAGCCACGCCCGGCCAGCAGGTCAGCGCGCCTGTGAGCGTCCGCGAGGGTACGACCTACTTCCGTCTCCAGATCGCCAACGAGGCGGGCTCCGCCCCCGTGGTACGCAAGACGCAGTATGTCGGCTTCGACGAGCCCCTGCCTCCCACTTCGGCGCGCCTCTCCATCTCCACCAGCGGACAGGCCACCGTCACCTGGGGTGCGCCCCAGCGCGGCGTCAATGATGGCTATGTGGGTCCGCTCACCTACGATGTGGTGCGCTATCCTGGCACCGTCACCGTGGCCTCCTCTACGGAGAACCGTAGCCTGAGCGAACAGCTCCCCGACCAGCTTGGCAACTATATCTATGCCATCACAGCCATCAACGGCACGAAGCGCAGTCAACCTGCCAACACCAATGCCGTGCGCTACGGCAGCAGCATTGAACCCACCTACACCGAGACCTTCGACACCCAGGATGCCTTCAATCTCTATAAGGTCATCAATGCCAACAACGACAACTACACATGGAAGTGGCATGAGGTGCTCCAGTGTGCGCAGTATGAGGCCAATCTCGGCCGTGCTGCCGACGACTGGCTCGTCTCGCCCCCCATCCACCTCCAGGCCAACCATGTCTATACGCTTTCCTTCAAGGCCCGCAACTCCCTCGTCTATTACAATGAGGTGATCGAGGCCAAGTGGGGCAACCAGGACAATGTCTCGGCCCTTACCAACGAGGTCATCGGCCGGACAACGCTCTCGGGCGCCGTCTTCCAGCCTTATGGCAAGGAGATCACTTCGGCTAAGGATCAGACCATCTATCTCGGCATCCACGCTCTCAGTCCCGCGGGCACGGCCAAGGTACTCATCGATGATATCACCATTGCCGACGAGGGCCATGTCCAGGGTCCCGACTCCGTGCGCAGTCTTCGTGTTGTCCCCGACGCCCAGGCCCGCCTTCAGTCCACGCTTTCCTTCACTGTCCCGACGAAGACCGTCCAGGGCGGATCGCTTGGTGCTATCACCAAGATAGTCGTAGAGCGTGATGGTACGGCCGTCCATACCTTCACCTCTTGCACGCCTGGTCAGACTCTCTCCTGGGACGATACCACGCCGCAGCAGGGCTTGAATCGCTACACCGTCACGGGCTACACGCAGCAGGGTGCTGGCCGCAAGGCCACGGTCTCGGTATGGGTAGGTCTCGATCAGCCTGCCGAGCCTCGCAACCTGACCACCACCGACACGCAACAGGGTGCCCGCATCGCCTGGACTGCGCCTTCCGCCAAGGGAGCCCACGAGGGTGTCGTTCTCTCCGAGGGTCTCACCTACAATGTCTATGAGTATGACGCCGACGAGATCCTGGAGCCTTGGCAGTCGGTCGAGGAGGGACTCACGGACGCTTCCTACGAGGTCAGCCTGAACAAGAGCGGCCCGCAGACGCTTCGCCATTTTGCTGTCTCGGCCCTTAATGGGGCAGGGGAGGGCAACCGCGCCTTTGCTCCGGCCGTCATCGCTGGCGCACCCTACACGATTCCCTATCGTGCGGGCTTTGCTCCCGCCAGCGACAAGAGTCTGTGGTGGATTCCCGTCGATGCTGGCAACAATCAGTTTGTGCGAAACGGCCAACAGGCTTCTGATGGCGACGCCCACTGCATGATGTTCACGTCCTACAATCCCGACGTGGCAGCCGAACTCTATTCCGGCAAGATCGCTCTTGCAGGCACGCAGGACGCCGAGGTGGTCTTCAGCCACAACGCAACGGCCAATAGCACCGACCGCATCGAAGTCACGGTGCGCCAGCCGGGTTCTGCTGAGGAGACCATCGGTGTTGTCGATTACCAGAACATCAGCGCCAGCGGATGGCAGCGCACGGCCTTCTCCATCCCGGCCAAGTATGCCTCCGCTCCCTATGTCATCATTGGTTTCCGTGCCACGGCCCCCATCTACCACGCCATCCGTCTCGACGACGTCTGTGTGCGTGGAGTCCTGGCCAATGACCTTTCTGTCGCCATGACCGCTCCGCAGCACGTGGAGAAGGGTCTTCCCGTCGAGGTGGCGCTGGCCGTCGAAAACCACGGTACGAAGGACGCTTCCCACTATGCCGTCCGTCTCGCTGTGGCCGATGAAGTGCTCTATAGCGAGACTTTCGACACACCGCTTGCCTCGCTTGCCACCCATACCATTCCCGCTCGTGTCGTCCTCCCGGTCTCCATGGAGGGCAGTGAATTGACCCTGACGGCTACGGTCTCCTATGAGGCCGATGAGGACCGCGCCAACAACACCGCCTTGCAGCAAATGACGGTTGATGAGTCGCCCGTCCCCGCTCCCTATCAGGTTTCGGGCAGCCAGCAGGGCGACGCTGTCACGATCTCTTGGGTTGCGCCTGCTGCCGCCAGCATCCCGACCAAGGAGACCTTCGATAGCTATCCCGCATGGACCATCGACAAGATTGGTCCCTGGACCACCTACTCCTCCAACAAGGGCGAGACTGGATGGCTTTGGGGTGCCATGGGTATGCCGTTCGAGCACGAGGGCGAGCCCTACGTCTATATCGTCTTCGTCCCCGACTCCATCCAGGATGGCATCACGGGCTACAACTACTCGCTGAAGCCCCATAGCGGCGATCGCTGTCTCATGGCTCGCTACAGCCGCGCCAAGGACTATTCGCTCATCGACAGCGACGACTGGCTCTTCTCGCCGATGCTCTCGGGCGAGGCGCAGACCATTAAGTTCTATGCCAACGACACCGAGCCCGATCCCAGCAATCTTCGCTACTACGCCACCTTCGAGGTGCTCTACTCCACCACCGGACTCAAGCCCGAGGATTTCACGCGGGTCAATAGTTTCAAGCAGGAGGACAGCCACTGGGGCGAATATGCCTTCGATGTGCCCGCGGGCGCGCAGTATTTCGCCATCCGCAACACCACCGAGGGTGCGCCCTTCGACGGTCTTCTCCTCGACGATATCAGCTACAACGCGGGCTACGGTCTTCTGGAGGGCTTCAATGTCTATCGCGATCGTGAGTTGATCGAGAGTCTGCCCGCCGACGCCACGTCTTTCAGCGAGGCTCAGATGCCGTGGGGTCGCCATCAGTATGCTGTCACGGCGGTCTTCGCTGGCGGCGAGTCGGCCCTGGCCACGAGTAGTGAACTCATCTTCACGGGCATCACGACGGTTCAGTCCAGCCCTGTTGCTGCCGATTGCCAACCGGTCTATAACCTTCAAGGACAGCGTGTTGGCGTTCGTTCCGACCTCCACCGTTTCCCCAAGGGCGTCTATGTCGTGGGAGGCAAGAAGGTAGTGGTAAGATAAGTCTCAGATAGACTTTCGAACCCCTCTCGCCGTTCCTATCCTATAACAAGGTCCGCCAGTCTGCTTCCCTTTTGGAGGCTCGCTGGCGGATCTTTTCTTTACTTCTGCCGCATCATCCACGGATGTGCGCTATCCTTCCCTTCTTCCTTCTTGTCTCTGTGATCAGAAATCGAAAACGTCATTTCGTCATTACGTCATTACGACGTCGCTCAATCCCAGCTACCCGCTTCCGCCAATGGATGAGTCGAGATAGGGGAGAGGGTTCCAAAGTCCTTCATGATGACTCGCCAATTTGTTGGTTCATCCGGAAAATGGAGTGATAGGGTTGTTTGCGTTGTTTCGATGCAGCCTGCTAAGTGGGGAAAACAACACGAACAACAAGTACAACGTATCACAACATTTCGCCTTGAGCAATCCTGCCGAGAGGTAAACAACATGATACTCCCAGGTTCATGCAAGAGACACCCACCTAATGACGAAATGACGTAATGACGAAATGACGTTTTCACTTTTCCACTTCTCCTCAGAATTTTCTAAAAAGAGAGCATGTAAAGAAAATTAGTGTCATCTATGGAGATTTATACAGTTAAGCTATATACTTCGTGTGTTAGATTTATAAAAGTTCGAAACATTTTTGTTCCCCGTTGCAGTATTGCTCTGCGTTATTCGTTAGTTTTTGTGAACGGTTATGAACGGATTATGAATGGTTTATGAATGGATTGTAAACGCTTATGAATGGATTTGCATTCGGTTGTTCTATATCGTAATTTTGCACCGTCTTCAACAGACATTATCACCGTCAGCAACTGACAAGGTGAAGCAGTATCAACTTCAAAAACTTTCAAGGCAATGAAACAAAATCGCAGTCCCACCAAGTCCGCAGAACGGCGGCTAAACGAATCGGTCACGTATCGGTCTCGTATCGTTTCCGTATCGATCTCGTATCAATCCCGTATCGTTCTCGTATCGTCCTCCTATCGTTCTCCTATCGTTCTCGCTTCCGGAAGCGGAAACAATACGGAAACAATACGGAAACAATAGAAGAAGCAAGGGAGAAACAAGGGAGAATGCTCCCAACTCAAAACATTTTCAAATTTTTAAAACTTTACAATTATGGCAAGACTCAATGGTATTTTAACCAAGCTCCAGGGTTCAGTAGGTAGCTTTACCTTCAAGCAGAACGGTGGTCAGACCGTCGTGTCTGAGAAGATCACTCAGACGACCAACGCGAAGACCAATGGTCAGCAGAAGCAGCGCATGAAGTGGACGAACGTTATTCGTCTGTATCAGGTGCTGACGCCTTATCTGAAGCTCGCCTTCGGTGGGGCCCGCAATGGACGCAGCGACTACAACAAGTTCGTGTCGGTGAATCTCGGCAAGGCACCAGTTTATCTCACCAAGCAGGAGGCGCAGGCGGGGGCCTGCCTCGTGGCGCCCTACGAGGTGTCGCACGGTCTCATCAAGTCGATCTCGGTCAGCGGGAAGGGCAACCAGGCCGTGACGGACATCAGTCTGGGCGACTTGGCTATCACTGACGAGACGATGGTGAAGGAGTTTTCGAACGCCGTGGTGCAGAACAACAGTCTCTATGAGTATGGCGACCAGATCACGTTCTTCCTGGTCAGACAGGAGGTGAACGACGTGACCATGCTTCCCATGGCGGTAGTGGAGGCCTGCTGCGTCGTGCTGGACAAGGCTTCTGAGTCGAAGCTCCTCACGGTCGTGGATGCGCGTGGCTTCTCGGTGCAGGAGGGACATCTGGCGGCGCAGGCTGCTCATGATTTCGGCGATCATGGTCTGGTGTGGATCCACTCCCGCAAGCAGGCGGCAAAGACGCTGGTCTCGACGCAGCACCTCATCTGCGAGAACAACTTGATGAAGGAGTATCAGGGGCAGGCAGCTTACCAGCGTGCCACTGACAGCTACGGTGGCGTGAGTGATGTCTATCTGCGTCCGAACGGTGTGCTGAACCCTGTGGAGAACTCCGTGCCGGTGGCTCCCTCTGTGGAAGGGAAGAAGACGCTGTGTCTGTCGGCGAGTCCGGCCAATAGTGGTACGGTCTCAGGGGGTGGTTCCTTTGACAAGGGGAGCCGCGTGAGCATTCATGCCGTGGCCTCGGGCGACTATACCTTCAGCCGCTGGAGTGACGGGGACACGTCGGCGTCGCGTACCGTGACGGTGAATGGTGACATGTCGCTGACGGCTTACTTCACCAAGACGACCTCGGGCGGAGAGTCTTCGGAGACGAACCCCGATGGTGGCGACGGCAACTTGGGTGACTAAGCAGTAGGGTGCTGGGGGCGCGAGACGCCCTCGGCACCTTCTGATTTTTCATGAATCCCCGCTGATCGTACTATAATCGACTCGTTAATACTTTATTCTGAGCCTTCTTGCTGATTGACTTGGTCTTAGAAGAACAAGTACTGCACGTAGAGCGAGGCGTTGTAGGCCAGCAGGAAGACGGATAGTCCCATCAGAGCCACACGGGCAGCCAGCAGCCAGCGGCCACGGAGGCGCAACAGGGCGAAGCCCATGGCGATGGGGAGGACGAAGAGCCAGTGGGGTGACATGATATAGACCTCGTTGAGGCCGAAGCCGAGCACCACATGGATGATCATGTCGAAACCCATCCATGACAGGGCGATCCACAGAAAGCGACTGCGGCGCCCCATCCAGATGCCGGCGAGGAAGAAGAGGACGACGAAGGCCTCGACGGCATAGCTCGCCGCATAGCGGTAGGGGACGATGACGGGGCGATTGATGAGCACGTCGCCCAGCACATGGTCGGTGTGGAGCTGTATGGGCTCGCCAAACAAGTTTTCGACGATGCTCTCCAGGCGCGGGGTCGTGGCGTCGGTCCACGACGAGAATTCCCCTTGTCCCATTGGCTTGCCCTGGTGGGCATAGACCGCTTTCTTCATCCGGCGACGCTCCTTCTCCTTGGCCCTTGCGCGGAAGATGCTGTCGGCAGTATGGGAAAGGCCCGTAGTGTCGGTCGTGGCCGACTGCTTGATGAGGTTTTGCATGATGGCGCCGCGCTCTTTCTTTTCCCGTGCGGCCGTCGCCTCTTGGCGAGCGAGGTATTTCGGTTTCTCGAACGTCTGCCACTCCCAGCGCGCAAATCCCCATATCAGCGCCGACGGGACGATAACGGCCAGCAGCAGGTGGGCAGGGCGGAAGAACCGCTTGCCACTCGTGCCCCAACTGGCCAGGAAGACCTTGATGCCATTGTTGAGCGAGATGCCCGCCGTGAGTAGAAAGAGCAGTACGGTCTGTAGCTTTGTCAGTTGCCGTCCGCGCTGCAGGTTCCGTCCCGTGACGTAGAGGGTGAGGAGCAGCGCCGTGGTCGAAAGGCCGAAATGGTCGGGGACGCTGAGCGACACCATCGTGTAGGCGAAGGAGAGAAAAAGCAGGGTAAGCAGCAGGGCGTCGGTCGCAGGTAGAGAGACGATCTCCCGCAGGATGCGGAAGAGGAAGATGACGGCGTAGAAAGTGGCTGCGACGAGGAACATGGCCGTGAGAACTTGCGCGAAGTTGACCCCCGTAACGAGGATGATCAAGTGGTTGATTTGGGCGGGAATCCACATGAAGAAAGCCAGTAGCGGGTGGCGGTAGATGTTGTAGGCCGCCGACCAGTCGTTGAGTACCAGGTAGGTGATGGGGTCGAAGCCCGAGATGTGGAAATGGCGCAAGACGAGTTTGCGATAGCCGTCCGTGACTTGTGAGAACCATTCCCAGTAGTGACAGACGACCATCGTGTTGAGGACAAGGGCATAGAGGAGGGCGCCCCATGCCAGTCTGCGCTCCTCGCGTCTCACCCTGAAAAGGCCGAGGGCGCTGCGCAGTGCCTGGACGATGATGGAGGACCTGCTGTGGTCGGATGCTTGATTCATGCCGCAAAATTACGCTTTCTTTGCCGATGATGCAAATTATTCGGCCCGATAGCTTGGCGGAAACCATGGAAATGACTAATTTTGCCCATAGAAAGACGACAACATGGAGATACTCATAGCTTTCGACTCCTTCAAAGGGTGTCTCTCCAGCCAGGCAGCAGGAGAGGCCTTCGCCCGCGGCGTGCGATCCGAGGGTGCCACCTGTCGTGTGCTGACGATGAGCGACGGTGGCGACGGAATGCTTGATGCCTTTCTCGCGACCTTGGGTGGAGATCGCGTCACTATCGCCTGCCACGATGCTCTGATGCGCCGTATAGAGGCCTCCTACGGTCTCTGTGGCCAGCGTGCCATCATCGAAGTGGCCCAGGCCTGCGGATTGTCGCGCGTCGAACCGGAGAACCGCAACCCCCTCGTGGCCACGAGCTACGGTGTGGGTGAACTGCTGGCCGACGCCGTGATGCGTGGCGCAAAGGAGTGTGTCATCGGCCTCGGAGGCACCGCCACCAGCGACTGCGGTATCGGTATGATTCGAGCCTTGATAGACCGCTTCGGGCGCAGCGCCCGCGACCGCTTCGACGCGGTGCGGGATCAGTACTTTCAGGATCTGCGTATCGTCCTCGCCTCCGATGTCCAGAATCCGCTCTGTGGCCCGCTGGGAGCTGCCCGCGTCTTTGCCCCGCAGAAAGGGGCCACGGAGGCTATGGTTGAGGTCATCGATCGCCGGGCGGCACGCTTCGCCGACGTGAGCGCGCGCCACTTCGGCTACGACCTTCGCAACGCCCATGGCGCAGGGGCGGCAGGCGGACTGGGCTACGCCTTCATGGAGTATTTCCAGGCCACGATGTGCTCAGGAGCGGAACTTCTGCTCAGAGCCTGCCACTTCGACGAGATGATCGATGAAACCGCCGTTATTGTGACGGGAGAGGGGAGTAGCGACGCTCAGACGCTGATGGGGAAGTTGCCCTTCGTGGTGATGGCCCACGGCAGGCGCAAAGGTGTCGATGTCGTGTTGTGGTCGGGTCGCGTCCAGGATGCGCAGCGACTGCTCGATGCAGGATTCGCAAGCGTGGGCAGTATCCATCCCGAGGGGTTCCCACAGGAGGAGGCGATGAGACCCGACGTGGCCGAGGCGCATCTTGCCCAGCGGGGTGCGCAGCTGGTCAGGGAGCTCCGACTGCAAGGGAAAATTAAATGATAGAATCGGCTATGCGCTCGATAGACCCGATAAGATGGCTGATAGAAAGGAATAGCCGATCGAATCGATAAAAACATAGTGTGTATAATCAAAAAAATAGACCCAAATTGGAATTAACTAATAAGAATATAGAGTCATGAAGAAAGGATTGATTTTAGGAATGTTCTCCGCCTCGCTGATGCTCGCCTCGTGCGGCGGAATAGGTGGCGGTACGACGACGCAGGGCAACCAGGGCAACGGCAGTATGTTGGGCAGTGGTGTCGGCGAGTCAGTCGGCAACATTATCTCGTCGATCATCGGTGGTGGCAAACTCTCGAAGGAGAATCTCTACGGCACCTGGCGCTACGACGGTCCGGGATGTGCCTTCACCTCGGAGAACCTCCTGGCGCGTGCTGGTGGCGAACTAGCAGCGGCGAAGGTGGAGGAGAAACTCGGCGAGGAGTATCGCAAACTGGGCTTCACGTCTTCCAACACCCAGTTGACGTTTGCCAAGGACGGCACGTTCTCGGCCAAGATCAACGGCAGGGCCTGGAACGGCACCTATACCTACAACCCGACCGACGCTTCGCTGCAACTGAAGGGTCTCCTCATCAATCTCAATGGCTATGTCGTCCGCAACGGCCTCTCGGGCATTAGCGTGCTCTTCGAGTCGAAGAAGGTGCTCACGCTCTTCCAGACGATGGCAGCCGTGAGTGGCAACAGTACGGCGCAGGTCGTGGGAGACATCTCCAAAAACTATGACGGCGTGCGTGTCGGCTTCGACTTGAAAAAGTAATAGTAGGAATTTTTTTTACTCACCCCCTCATCCTTAGGACACATGAAGAAGATAGAACGTATGAAAAAGCATAGTCGCATGCTAAAGTCGGTATGTATGAAGCCTTTTGCAAGCATGAAGCTGCCGACCCTTACCGTGCGCATCCTCTCCACTCTCTGTGCGCTGACGATGGTCGGCCTCGCCGCCCAGGCGCAACTCCTCTACAAGATCAGTGGCAAAGACCTGACGCGCCCGTCTTATATCGTTGGTACGGTGCATGTCGTCTCCTCGTCGTTTGTCCCACAGATTGTGGGCATTGACGAGGCGGTCAACACGACCGACTGCGTGGTGGGTGAGATCGACTTCAAGGAGGCTTTGTCTCAGGATTTTCTCACCCGCGTCTCCGAGGCGATGATGCTACCTGAGGGCAAGACCATCAAGGACCTGCTGACTTCTGACGAGATGAAGTCGCTCAACAAGGCGCTCCTGAGCGTGATGGGGGCCGACTTCGACAACCCCGTGATTATGGCGCAGATGGGGCGGATGGCACCAGCGGCTTTGTCCAACGTGCTGACCGTGATGACCTGTATGAAGCGCCATGCGGATAGTTTCGACTCCAGCGACCTCATCGACCTCTACTTTCAAAAGGTAGCGCAGGAGAACAACAAAGCCACGGATGGACTGGAGACGGGCGACGAGCAGATGAGACTGCTCTACGGACAGCCGTTGGAGAAGCAGGTGCGCGATCTGGTCTGCCTCTGTGAACATTTCGACCGGGCGCAACAGGACTTGGAGGATATGATCGCGGCCTATAAAAACCAGGACCTGAAGCGGCTGGGCGAGGTGATGGATCAGCAGTTTTTGGAGGGCTGCTCCGATGGTCCCCAGGACCGCCAGCAGCTTGTCGTGGACCGCAACCGGCGTTGGGTGGAGAAGATGCCGACGATCATGTCCGCCCAGCCTTCGCTCTTCGTGGTCGGTGCGGGCCACCTCGCGGGCGACGACAGCGTGCTGACCATGCTGCGCCAGCAGGGGTACGTCGTGGAGGCTGTGGAGCGATAGGCGCAGGGCTTCGCGACTATATATATATGATGGAAGAACAATGGGTTTGACAATCATCCCAACAGGGATCAAGCAGGCCTTGACTACTATCCTCTAAGAAGCAAAAAACTATGCAAAGAGAAACGGACGAACTGTATATGCGGCGCTGCCTGCAACTGGCGCGTTGCGGACAAGCGGGCGCCAAGCCCAACCCCATGGTCGGTGCAGTGATCGTAGCTCCCGGTGGGCGCATCATTGGCGAGGGCTACCATAAGCGCTGTGGCGAGGGCCACGCCGAGGTCAACGCCTTTGCCTCGGTGAGGGCCGAGGACGAAACGCTGCTGAGAGAGAGTACGATCTACGTCTCGCTGGAGCCGTGCAGCCACTATGGCAAGACACCACCCTGTGCCGACCTGATCGTCAGCAAGGGCGTGAGGCGTGTGGTCTGCGGCTGCGTTGATCCCTTCGCCAAGGTGCAGGGTCGCGGCATCGAGCGGATGCGAGCGGCTGGCATCGAGGTGGTGGTGGGCGTGATGGAGCGCGCGTGCAGGGAGATCAACAAGCGTTTCTTCACCTACAACACGCTTCAGCGGCCCTATATCACGTTGAAATGGGCCCAAACCGCCGATGGTCTCTTGGGGGCAGAGGGACGGCGGACACCGATCTCCTCGCCTTTCACCCTGATGCTGGTACACCAGTTGCGCAGCGAAAGCGATGCCATCCTCGTCGGTCATACGACCTGGGCGGTGGATGCGCCGAGCTTGACGGTGCGTGAGTGGGCTGGATCCGACCCCGAACGTATCGTCCTGGGCCACGGACTGGAGGGTACGCTCCCTGAGGGCTACCTTCCGTTTGACAGTATCGACGCCGTGCTACGCCATCTCTATGAGGAGAAGAAGCAGTCGCTCCTCGTGGAGGGTGGAGCAAGGACGCTGCAGTCCTTCCTCGACGCTGGTCTGTGGGACGAACTACGCGTCGAGACCGCGCCTTTCTGTCTCGGAGAGGGCGTGCGTGCGCCCCAGTTGCCTGGAGGGGTGCGCCTGGTGCGCCAGGAGGAGTACGACGGACGCACGATTCAATTCTACGAACGCAACGGCCAATAATCTTGTTTTATACTAAGGAACGCAACATCCAATGAAGATGGAAGACAGATTGTCAGATACTGACGACTACCGTCGCGACCATTTTGTCCGCATTATTGAGCGGGCAGTGGAGAAAATGACGCTCAAGGAGCTGGAGGCCGTGGCCTACGACCTTTTCACCAAGGGGTATCTAGAGGACTACTGATCCTTCAGGTAGCCCCGGCCATCCCTTGCTCCTGAACAGCCATTGTTTCTTTCTCACCCTTGTTTAAATGAGGGTGTGCCTTGTCAGCCTTGCTCTTTGTGCAGATGTGGCTTTGCCATAGGGCTCATAGCACGTTGCGGCAGATTTTTCGCCCAATGAGTTGCTTATGGCGACAGATAAAAAGCCGAAGCGGATCAAAGTGTTCCAAATTCAAGAATTTGAACAAGAAAACTCTTTTTTACCCCTTTTCCCCTTGTTTCTCCACTCTTTATTCTTTCGAGAGTTTAATCCGCTTAATTTCCTTTCCGTGTTTTAGTCATTTTCTTTCCATTTTCCGCATTTTAGTAATTTGTGGCATTTCTAGAAATATGTGCTGAAAGGAGAATTCTAAACAAACTGGCGTATGGCGGATTTGCCTGTGTCAAAGGAAATGCCTACTTTTGTAGCCATTACAGACGATGAGCTTTTGTATGACAGGAGAAAGAATTGTAAATATTGAGTACATTCCGGCCATCAGTTATGTGCTGGCCCGCAATGGCAAGAAATGCATTCAGCGCGTGGAAGTGGTCAACGACAGCGAGGAGGATTGGCAGAAAGTGGTCCTCACACTGGCGGGAGACCATGTGGCGGGCTGCGAGCGCACGTTTGACGTGCTACCTGCGGGCCAATCGGTAGAGATCACCGACCTCGGCCTGCAGCCCCAGTTGGAGTCGCTGCGCCATCTTTCGGAGAGCGTAGAGACTACTTTCACCCTGACGCTGACGGTCGATGGCGAGGAAATGGAGGTCCAGGACCACGCCCTCCGCATCCTCACGGCCAACGAGTGGCCGGGTGTGGGTATCTCGCCAGAACTGATCGCCGCCTTCGTCACGCCCAATGCGCCGGAACTCCAGCCCGTGCTGGTCAGTGCCGCCCGCAAGCTGGAGGAACTCACGGGCGATGCTGCCCTCGACGAGTATCAGCAGCAGAAGCCCAACCGCGTTCGCGCCCAGTGTGCCGCCATCTTCCAGGCCATCCGCGACTTGGGCATCGTCTATGCAGCTCCACCCGCCAGTTTTGAGGAGAAGGGGCAGCGCGTGCGTCTTGCCCAGCAGGTGCTGAAAGAGAAGTTGGGCACCTGTCTGGACCTCACCGTACTGCTCGCCTCGGCCTTGGAGGCTGCTGGCCTCCACCCGCTTGTGGTTATCAAGAAGGGCCACGCCTTCGTGGGCTGCTGGCTCATCGACAACTATTATCAGCAGACCACGTCCGACGACGCTGCCTTCCTCTCCAAGGCGATGAGCGACGGCGTCAACGAGATGGTGCTCCTCGAAAGCATCGACCTGGCGAGTTCGGCCGACGTGAGTTTCGAGGACGCCGTGGCCAATGCCGAGCGCTACGTCACCGCCGAGGCCGACAGTATCGTCTGCTTCGTCGATGTCTATTGCTGCCGCGTCAACCACATCCTGCCGCTCCCCACGGAGGGCGAGACGGTGGAAACGGAGGGCGTGGGTCATGGCGACACCACATCATGGGTGCGCCAGCAGCAGACCATCGAGGAGGAAGTGCAGGCGCAGCCCAAAGTGCTCACGCGCACGCAGATCTGGGAGCGTAAGCTCCTTGACTTCTCCCTCCGCAACAACCTCCTCAACATGCGCATCGGACAAAAGGTGATTCCCTTTGTCTCTTATCATATCGACACGCTCGAAAACCAGCTGCAGGATGGTGCCGACATCGAACTCGTCGGCAAGCCAGCAGGGGTCAGCACGCAGCCCAACGGCTGGGGCATCTACGACAGCATCAGCTACAAGAAGGATCTGGGCGAACTGGCCGATGCCAGCCTGCGTCGCAAACGACTGGTCTCCTATCTTGACGATGAGGCGTTGGAACTCTCGCAGCGACGCTTGTTCCGCGAGTCGCGCACGGCGCTGGAGGAGAATGGTGCCAACACGCTCTTCCTCGTCCTCGGACTGCTCAAATGGTACGAGACGGAGCGGAGCGAGCGGCCCCGTTACGCCCCGCTGTTGCTCCTGCCGGTGAAGTTGGTTCGCAAGGGGGCCAACCGCTATGTGATCCGGACGCGTGAGGAAGACCCCATCTTCAACACCACGCTGACGGAGATGCTGCGCCAGCAGTTTGAGGTGAACATGCCCGACTTCGACCCGCTACCCACGGACGACCACGGCATTGACGTGAGACGTGTCCTCGCCATGGTGCGTGGAGCCATCAAGACGCAGAAACGCTGGGATGTGGTGGAGGAATGTATGCTCGGCCTCTTCTCGTTTTCGAAGTTTGTGATGTGGAACGACATTCACAACAACTGCGAGAAGATGGAGCGCAACCCCATCATCCAGTCGCTCATCGCCAAGCGCCTCAAACTCCATCAGCCTAAGCGCCACCTTGTCAACGTGCGCCTCAGCGACCAGAAGGATCCGCCCAACTATTCCGCCGTACCGCTGCCCGCCGACTCGTCGCAGCTCGAGGCCATCCTCATGTCGGGCGTGGACCGCAGCTTCATCCTCTATGGTCCGCCGGGAACGGGCAAGAGCCAGACCATCACCAACATGATCGCCAATGCCCTCTACAAAGGCAAGCGCGTGCTCTTCGTGGCCGAGAAGATGGCGGCTCTGCAGGTAGTGGAGAATCGCCTGCGCAAGATGCAGCTCCACCCGTTCTGCCTCGAGATGCACTCCAACAAGATGACCAAGAGCCACTTGCTACGCCAGCTTCAGGAGGCCCTGGACGTGACCCGCATCAAGGAGCCAGAGGAGTATATGGAGGAGAGCCGACAGCTTTTCCGCCAGCGCCGTCGCCTCGCCCTTTACGTGGAGCGACTGTATCACCGTCCGCAGAGGTGGGGGGTGTCGCTCTATGAGTGTATCACCCGCATCACGGCAGTGGAAAGCGAACCTATTGCGCCGGGCGACTTCTACATAAAGCACTTCTCCATAGATCAGTTTATGCAGGACCTGGAGGAAATACGCACGCTCGACACCGTCTTCGCCGTCAGCGGCCATCCTGCCACCCATCCGCTGCGCGCACTGACCATCACCTCTGCGTCGATGGAACTGGAGAAGCAGCTACGCGGACCGATGGAGGTGATACGGGAGAAGATAGGCGTCGTGAGCGAGGCCGTAGGACGCTTCAACGATGCGACGGATCGTCCCGTGGAGGAATCGACGCGGGGTATGGACTGGATTCTGATAGCCGCAGAGGCGCAGGAAAAGATAGAAAAAGACTATACGAGAGATATCTTCGACCTCGACTACCACCAGGTGCGCGACGAATGGAGGAAGGCGTGCGCGAAATGGTGGCTGCCTCGCATGATGGGCAAACGGAGGGTGCTCAGCCAGCTCCGCGCCTACCGACCCGGGATGAGGGAGGAGGACGTCGAGCCTTTGTTTGACGCGCTCAGCAAATATCACGGACTGCTAAGTGAGCACACTACCGCAACCGCCCTGCCTTTCACTGACGAGGAGGTCGAGGCCATGCGCCTTGTGGCGACGCAGCTGAAGGAGATGGAGAAGATGGGGTGTACCCCCGACAACAACACGCTATCCTTCCTGGGAATGCATATCGACCAGTGGGCGGACCATCTCGACAGTGTGCGAAACTGGACCATCTGGTGCCAGCGCAAGCAGATGCTCCGCGACCATCATCTCGGCAACCTCGTCGAGGAGATTTGGGACAATCCCACTATGCCGATGGCAGAGATAGCCGACGCCTTCGCCAAGGGAGTCTATCAGCGGGTGGCCATGAATATCATCGACGAGAAGAAGCCGTTGAACCTCTTCGACGGACGACTTTTCGAGGAAGAGATACGAAAATACCGCGAGATAGCGTCTCGCTACGAAGTGCTCACGCAGAAGGAACTCTACTACAAGCTGGCTTCCACTATCCCGTCGGCTCAGGTCGAGGCGTCGAAATCCTCGGAGCTGGGCATTCTCAAGCGCTATATAGCCAGTGGAGGACGCGGGGCGAGCATCCGCAAGATCATCGACCAAATACCCACGCTGCTGCCGCGCCTCTGCCCCTGTATGCTCATGAGCCCGATGAGCGTGGCACAGTTTCTCGACCTCGACCAGCCGCCCTTCGACCTCGTGATCTTCGACGAGGCCTCGCAGATGCCGACCTCCGAGGCTGTGGGAGCGATAGCGCGCGGAAAGTCGCTCGTGGTAGTGGGAGACCCGAAGCAGATGCCGCCGACGAGTTTCTTCCAGATGCAGCAGACGGACGAGAGCCAAGCTGAGAACGACGACATGGAGTCGATCCTCGACGATTGTATCACGCTTTCCATGGCCTCGCGCTACCTCAGCTGGCACTACCGAAGCCGTCACGAGTCGCTCATCGCCTTCAGCAACAACCAATACTACGACGGCAAACTCTACACCTTCCCTTCGGTGGACAACCGCACGTCGAAGGTGAGCTTCATCCCCGTGGATGGCGTCTATGACTACGGACGCACGCGCAGCAATCGCGCCGAGGCAGAGGCCATCAGTCGCAAGGTGGTGAGCATCCTCCAGGACTATATAAAACATCCCTCCCATCCACGACGCTCCATCGGTATCGTCGCCTTCTCTAAGGTGCAGCAGGGCCTCATAGAGGATATTCTCACCGAGATGCTGGCGAAAAATCCAGAGATGGAGCAGTTGGCCTATGACGCCGAGGAACCGATCTTCATCAAGAACTTGGAGAACGTGCAGGGTGACGAGCGCGACATCATTCTCTTCAGTGTGGGCTACGGTCCAGACAAGCGGGGGAAGGTGTCGATGAACTTCGGACCGCTCAACAACCAAGGAGGTGAGCGACGCCTCAATGTGGCCGTGAGCCGCGCGCGCTACGAGATGATTGTCTTCTCGACGCTGCAGCCCGAGATGATCGACCTGCGGAGAACACAGGCCGCGGGCGTGGTGGGACTAAAACGCTTCCTTGAGTATGCGAAGACGGGACGTCTGGCCCTACAGGCCGAAGCGCTGGAGACGGGCAATGAGGAGACGGCCAATGACGCCGTCACCCAGAAAGTGGCCCGGATGCTGCAGGATCGGGGCTACCAGGTCGATCTGTATGTGGGACGCTCGGCCTTCAAGGTCGATATCGCCGTGCGCAATCCGCACGACGAGGGAAGCTACCTCTGTGGCATTCTCTGCGACAACCCGAAATATTATGTCACGAAGACCGTGCGCGACCGCGAAATCTGTCGTCCCGAGGTGCTCCGCCATCTGGGCTGGAAGCTGCTTCGCCTTTGGAGCGTGGACTGGTTCCTCAACCCCGAGGCGACCTTCGAACGTCTGTGTCAGGCCCTGGAAGCGTTGTTGAAGGAGGCTGACGACGACGGCGACCTGTTCTCGCCCTATGAGACCAAGGAGCAGCCGCAAGAGCAAAGGCATTCCGCCACGTTTAACATCTCGGCGGAGGAGATCATCTATCCCGAGGACGAATCGCTGCTGGAGACTTACGAGGTGGCGGAGATAAACCATCTCGTCGGCGTGGGTGGCCTCGAGGTCTTGCTTCTCAATGGCCGACGCGCCACTATGGGCGTGAAGGAGATCGTGAGGGTGGAGCAGCCCATCCGTCTCAGCTACCTCGCCAAGCGCATCGCAAAGGAGTGGAAAATACCACGTGTCACGATCCGTCTCACCGACTGGGTGCGCCATGCGGCCTTGGGATGCTATTTCGATAAGGGAGACTCTGAAACCAATCCCACGGTCTGGACCTCTGAGGACCGGCTGAGAGGATGGAATAAATACCGCAAGGCCAGCGGGCGCGAGATAGAAGAGATACCACCCTGCGAGATCGGCAATTGTATCGCCTATCTTGTCCAACAGCAGGGTACCATCCCAAGCAGCGAACTGAAACGCGTGGTGGCCCACCAGTTTGGTTTCCCCCGCGTGGGACAGAAGGTGGACAAGTATTTGGAGGAGTGCATCCAACTGATGATCGCCAACGAGAAACTGCGAGAGGACAACGGCATGGTCAGCTGCTAAGCAGATGGCCTTGCAGCTGTTCTGTGTTCCTCAAGATCATGTTCCACAAAAGTAAAAAATCAATAATAAATAATAAGATGAGAAGAAAGACAACCTTCCTGCTTAGCCTGTTGCTGACGATCGCCCTGGGCGTGTCGGCCCAGACTTCCGAGCCGCGCCACGAGATTCTCCTGGAGACCGACAGCGGCAATGTGCGCATCGCGCTCTACAACGAGACGCCGCAGCACCGTGACAATATCCTCAGACTGGTGGAGGCTCATGCTTACGACGGCGTGCTTTTCCATCGTGTCATCAGCAATTTCATGGTGCAGACGGGCGACCTCGGCAGCATCGGTGCGCCGCAGGGCAAGCTCCTCGGCGACACGCCGGAGAAATACTCCGTTCCGGCCGAGATCCGATTCCCGCAACTGTTTCATAAGCGCGGGGCCGTGGCAGCAGCCCGCGAGGGCGACGATGTCAATCCGGAGCGCCGCTCTTCGGCCACACAGTTTTATATTGTCTGGGGACGCCAGTGGGACGATGCGTCGCTCGACAAACTGCAGCAGCGCATAGACCAGATGACGCAGGGGACAGTGAAACTCACACCGGAGATCCGCGAGGTCTATAAGACGCTTGGCGGCACACCCCACCTCGACGGCTCTTATACGGTCTTTGGCGAGGTCGTGGAGGGACTGGAGGTCGTGGGACGTATCGAGAAGGCTGCCACCGATGACCACGATCGCCCGCTGAAGGATATCCGTGTAGTCCGTGCCACTGTAGTGAAATAGTCCGACGACCATCTCTCACCAAAGACGACATTCATGAAAACAAAGATCTTTTCTTTTCTGTTCCTCCTGATGGCGGCCACGCTGACGGTCCATGCGCAAAGCGACGTGGTGAGTCTGGCACAGGCCGTGCGTATTTTTCAGAATCCCAGGCAACAGTCTGCCAACGACTTGCTCACGAAGCAGGGCTACCAGTACAAGGGCGTCTCGACGGCCTTTGGCAAGGAATACACCTGGGTGAAGAACATGGACCTGACCAAGGACGGCCTGCCCACGAAGTTTTCCAAAGGCAACTCCTCCCTCATCCTCCTCGACGCCAACGGCAAGTCCTTGTATCTCTGCATCTTCAACGCTGCTTGCTACAAGCAGTTTCAGCAGCAGGCCGTGCAGATGGGGTATAAGGCCGACAAGGCCGACGGCAAGAGCAGCACGCTCTTCTACATGAAGGACGATGCGCCGACTATCACCTTCATGCAGCTGGAAAAGCCCATGCCCTATTGCATCATCATCACGGAGTAGCTTCGGGATCTGCTGCCTCCGTTCCGCCCAAAGATCGTACGTAGTCGTAGAGTCGCTTGTAGAATGGGTGGCGGCAGAGCGTGGCAGGGTCGCCCAGAATCATGAGTTTCATCCGCGCACGGGTGATGGCGACGTTCATTCGGCGCAGGTCGCGGAGGAAGCCGATCTGGCCTTCGGCATTGCTACGCACCAAGGAGATGAGGATCACGTCGCGCTCCTGGCCCTGAAAACCGTCCACTGTATTGACTGAGAGGAGGTGGCGGAAGGGTTTGAAGAAGGCGTCCTTCTTGATCAGCGCGCGGAGGTACTGTACCTGTGCACGATAAGGAGAGATGACGCCCACGTCGATCTGCTCGTCGAGCACGCGTCGCTTGCCGATCTTCACAAAATAGCGGCGCAGCACGTCGAGGGTGAGTTCTGCCTCGCGCTTGTTCACCCGCCCGAAACTGTTGCCGACAAACTCCTCGCCACCTTCTCCCGCCTCGCCCTCTACGGCTATCCAGTCTATTGGGATGTCATAGTCGAGAATGCCACGGTGGCTCACTTGTGGTGCGCCCACCACTTCGCCGTGGTAGAACCAGTCGGAGGAGAAGCGCATGATCTCCTCGTTCATCCGGTACTGCACCTTCAGCAGCGTCACCACTGCGGGCTTCCGCTCTACGATGCGCTCCATGAGAGTCTTGCCTAGTCCGCCCTTGAGTGCGGCCATACTTTTCACGGTGGGTGGCAACTGGCAGTGGTCACCAGCCAGTATCACCCGCGAGGCTCGTCGGATGGCAATCCAGCATGCGGCCTCCAAGGCTTGTGCTGCCTCGTCGATGAAGAGCGTGTTGAACTTTTGGCCTTGCATCAGCCGGTTGTTGGACCCCACCAGGGTCGAGGCGATGACACGTGCCTCGTTGAAGAGCTCGCTATTGATGCGTAGCTCCAGTTCTGTGGCGCGGCTCTTCAGTCTTTCGAGTTTCTGATGATAGTTTTCCGAACCGCCTCGCCGACGCTGTGCCCGCAGTTCGCGTATAGCCTTGCGTATGGCCCAAAGCTGGGGATAGTCGGGGTGGGCCTCGAAGCGTCGCTCGTAGGTGAAACCCAGCATCTTGTCGTTGACGCGCGAGGGATTGCCAATGCGCAGTACGGGAATGCCCCTATCGACCAGTTTCTCCGAGATCCAGTCCACCGCCATGTTGCTCTGTGCGCACACCAGCACCTGACTCTCGCGCATCAGTGTCTCGTTGATGGCCTCGACGAGCGTCGTCGTCTTTCCTGTGCCCGGAGGGCCGTGGACGACCATCACGTCCTTGGCGCGCACCACCTCGCTGACGGCTTGCTCCTGGGCGCCGTTGAGCCACGGCAGGCGCACTGGACCGAAACCATAGGTCTGTGCTGGCTGGGGACCGTAGAAGAGGTCGCGCAGGTAGGCCAGGCGGTTGCCCTTTGCCGAGATCACGCGGTCGAGGGCGTCGAGCATCTCGCGATAGCTCGTCTCGTCAAACGAGAGTTGGCAACCGATCTTCTGTCCGCCGTCGGACTGAAGATCGAGTAGCGGAGCGCTATCGGGGACGACCACTACCATCTGCTCGCCATCGGCGTAGGAGACGGTGCCCGTGAAGGAAAGGAAATGGAGTTTGCCCTCGGTGGTTTGGCGGAAGAAGACTACGGGTTTGCCAAACTCAAAACTGTGCTCTATGTCCAAGTCTTGCTCTCTGTACACCTCCACCACGCGCTGGTTGAGGCTATTATAGTAGTTTTTGCCCACACGCAGGGGAAACCATGCGTCGCCGCGCTTCACCTTGCGCTGCATTCCCACGACCTCCGTCTGTTTGCGGAAAGCCTCTTTCTCAGCGTAATATTCCATCTGCAGCAGCAGTTTCTGCCGCTGGAGGGCTTGTTGGGCGTTCTCGTTGATTGTCATTGCTCGTTCACTCTTATCCTTGGTCGTTAGTTCACTCTTATCCTGTGAGTATATGATTTTTCGGTTTGCAAATATCGTGAAAAATGGTGAGAGAACCAAATAAAATGCGTACTTTTGCGCCATGGACATCCGCTTGCACCATCTCTCCATCGGCTATCGCCGTGGTCCCGTCGTGGCCCGTGATATTAACATTACTATCCTCGGAGGTCGCCTGACTTGTCTCATCGGCGACAATGGCATTGGCAAATCGACACTCCTGCGCACCCTGTCGGGCTTTCAGCCGAAGGTGGGCGGAGAGATTTGGCTGGGTAGCCGCGAGGCCGATAGTCTCTCGCAGCGCGAGCGATCACGGATTATTTCCATCGTTCTCACCCAGCGGCCCGAAATGGGTGGACTCACCGTCCACGACCTCGTCGGCATGGGGCGCAGTCCTTATACGGGCTTTTGGGGCAACCTTGCTGCCCGCGATGAGCTGGCCGTGCGCCAAAGTCTTGTCGAGACGGGGGCTTGGCCGCTTCGTGACCGTAAGATCGACTCGCTGAGCGACGGTGAGTGTCAGAAGGTGATGATTGCTCGCGCCTTGGCTCAGGAGACCCCCATCATTCTTCTCGACGAGCCGACGGCCTTCCTCGACTTCCACAGTCGCATCGACACGCTCCGGCTGCTCTCGCGCTTGGCCCACACCATGGGCAAGACTATCCTCCTTTCCACCCACGACCTCCAGTTGGCTGCCGAGTTGGCTGACCTCCTTCTTCTTCTTTCTCCCGACGGCCTTCGTCCTGTCGATCCCGCTACGATCAGCCAGGATATCCGTCAGCGGATCCAAGATTAGGTGGCGGGCATCATCTCCTTGGTGAGCACGCTCTCCAGCTGCTCTGCCGAGAGGCGCAGCTGGAATTCTCCCTTGATAGCCACGCTGATACGTCCCGTCTCCTCGGAGACGACGATGGCGATGGCGTCGGAGTCCTGCGAGATACCCATGGCGGCACGGTGGCGCAGTCCCAGTTCCTTGGGAATGTCCTGGTTGTGACTCACGGGAAGAATGCAACCAGCGGCCCGGATGCGCTTCTTCGTAATCACCATCGCACCGTCGTGGAGGGGTGAGTTCTTAAAGAAGATGTTCTCGATAAGGCGCTGGTTGATGCGCGCGTCGATATAGTCGCCTGTATCGCAGATGTCGCTGAGCGAGATGCCCCGCTCGATGACGATCAGCGCGCCCACCTTGCCACGGCTCATGCTCATACAGGCCATCACGATGGGCATGATGGCCTCCTTGTCCGCCTTTTCTTCATCCTTGTTACTGAAAAAGATGCGCAGCACGCTCTGCACCTGGCGGCGTGCGCCGAGATTGTAGAGGAAGTGGCGTATTTCCTCTTGGAAGAGGACGATGATGCCGATGACACCGACGGAGACGAGCTTGTCCATGATGCTGCCCAGAAGACGCATCTCCAGCACCTGGCTCACGAAGAGCCAGACGAGGACAAAGACCATGATGCCGATGAACACATTGAGCGATCGCGATTCCTTCATCACCCGGTAGAGATAGTAGAGCATCAGGGCGACAAGGAGAATGTCGATTACGTCTTTGATTCCAAATTCAAAAAACATGACTGTGTCTGGGTTGTTGGTGGGGGATTGGCGAGAATTCTCTCTATTGCAGCCTCGGTACTATTTCTTCGATCCAGCCTGGTAGCAGCCGAAGAGGCGCACCGCCTCCGCTGCCGCCTTGACGTCGTGGACGCGGAGGATGGAGGCGCCGTTCATCAGGGCCAGCGTATTGACAACGGTCGTGCCGTTGAGGCTGCCGTCGGGATTGGTGCCCAGCGGCTGGAATATCATCCGCTTGCGACTCATGCCAGCGAGGATGGGGAGGCCGAGAGTACTCAGACGGTTCATCTCGCGGAGCACGTCGTAGTTTTGCTCCTGCGTCTTGCCGAAACCGAATCCAGGATCGAGGATGATATCCTTTTGTCCTAGATCGCGGAGCTGCTGCACCTCGCGTGCCATAGCCAAGAGCATGTCGTGGATGGTGGGCTTTACCGACATGAGGATGTAGGGTACGCCCAAGGCTGCCACCGTGCGGAAAATGGCAGGATATTCGTCGGTCGTCTGCTCCAGCGGCGTATCGACCACGCCCGTGATGCCACCCTCGCTCACGTCGTTGATGATGTCGGCTCCCATCTCCTCTACTACCATTCGTGCCACGTTGGGACGGTAGGTATCGACCGAGAGAATGGCCTCGGGCTGCTCGCGGCGCACGATGGGCAGGGCGAAGCGCAAGCGGCGCATCTCCTCCTCCTCCGGTACCTCCACGCCGCCTGGGCGGGTGGAGAAGCCACCCACGTCGATCATGGTGCCGCCCTCCTCGATGATTTGGTTGGCACGGCGGGCGATGCTCTCCTCGGTCTGTACGCGCGACCCGGCGAAAAACGAGTCGGGCGTGCAGTTGAGGATTCCCATGACCTGCGGTTCACGAAGGCTGACGAGCCGCCCCTTCACTTGTATTGTATATTCCATGTGTCAGTACTTTTTTGCAACAGCGGACAAAAGTAGATAATTAATTTGAATTTGCAAAATAATCGGTGATAATTTGCGGGTTTGAGCTTTTAGCATTACTTTTGCAGTGGGGAAGGATACAGGAGGATGGTGAACCCGTCGGGCGCAGCTATTGCCTGTGCCACCGCGCCCCGTATCGTTTTTATCATCTGCAAGATTATGGACATCAAAGAACTTTACGCACTATATCGTCGCTGCTCCTGCGTGACGACCGATAGCCGCCATTGCCCAGAGAACAGTCTCTTCATCGCGCTCAAGGGCGCATCCTTCGATGGCAATCGTTTTGCCGCCCAGGCTTTGGAGAAGGGCTGTAGCTATGCCGTGGTTGATGAACCGCAATATGCCGTGGCTGGCGACGCACGCTATATCGTCGTGACTGATGCGCTGACTACCTATAAGGAACTGGCCCGTGAGCATCGCCGCCAGTTTGACATTCCTGTCATCGGCATCACGGGTACGAATGGTAAGACCACAACCAAGGAACTGGTTTCCGCGGTCTTGGCCAAAAAATACCGTGTGCTCCACACCGAGGCCAACTACAACAACGATGTAGGCGTGCCGCGTACGCTGCTTCAGATCACGCCGGAACATGAGATAGCGGTTGTGGAGATGGGAGCCTCCCATCCGGGCGACATACAGCAGCTTGTGGATTATGTTGAGCCGACCTGTGGCATGATCACCAATGTAGGGCGTGCCCACTTGGAGGGCTTCGGATCTTTCGAGGGTGTAAAACGGACGAAAGGTGAACTCTATGATTTCATGCGGGCCCATGGCGCCCTCCTCTTTCTCAACGAGAGCGATGCCGATCTGATGGAGATGGCTGCCGAGCGCCAGTTTGACCGCGTCGTCACCTACGGCACGGATTCTACCGCTGACGTCCGTGGCACACTGATCTCCTGTGCCCCCTTCCTCCATTTCTCTTTCCAGGCCGCCGCGGCCCTCACACCGCAGCCATTGGAGGTGCGCTCTCAGCTCATCGGATCTTACAACATGAGCAATATGCTCGCCGCCATTGCCATTGGTCTCCATTTCGGCGTGTCGCCACAGGACGCAGCCCAGGCCCTGGAGGACTATCAGCCGAGCAACAACCGGTCGCAGCTGACCGTGACCGACCGCAACCGCCTCATAGTGGATGCTTACAATGCCAATCCGTCGAGTATGGCTGCGGCAATAGAGAATTTCCGTCTCACCGAGGCCGACCACAAAATGGCTATTCTCGGTGATATGCGCGAACTTGGCGAGGCCTCTGCCGAAGAGCACCAGCGCATTGTGAACCTCCTGGCGCACGACGGCTTCCACGACGTGTGGCTCGTGGGTCCCGAGTTTGCTGCCACCAACACTGCTTACCGCACCTTCCCTGATGTTGAGGCCGTGCGGCGTGCTATCGCCGAGGAGCAGCCATCGGGACGCACCATTCTCATCAAAGGCAGCAACGGTATCCGTCTCTTCGAGTTGCCCGCACTGCTATAGAGGGTCAAGAGGCCGTGCCAACATCGTTAGCACGGCCTCTTGACTGTTTTTACTTTATGACAACCAACCCAAATCGATCAAACAGAGAAAATTTCCATTAACAATCCCGAGGCTTGTTTAAGGGTTGTTAATAAATGTCGGCGCAGTCATTTCTTGCTTTTGGTTATCCTATTATGAAGAAAGCAAAAGTGCTTTGATCCCAAATATGGATATAGAAGAGACTATCAAGCGAGTAAAGACTGGTGATACAACTGCTCTGAAAAAACTTATCGAAGCCTATTCTCCTATGTTGAGAAAGGTGTGCTTTAACATCACCCATGAGGACGAGGACACATTGAATGATCTTGTCCAAGTGGCGTTTATCCGTGCTTATTATTCTCTTCATCAACTTAGAGATGCTTCAAAGTTTGGCGAATGGGTCTCTGCTATAGCAAAAAATGAGGCCTTGAAATTTCGGAAGTGCAAGCAGAAAAGAAGTGTCGTTCCATTTTCGTCTTTCTCGGACGAAGAATTGGATGTAGAAGGGAGTATTACGCCTGAGAATTACTTGGGAGAAAAGGAAATCATGGACATTGTTCGCCAATTACCTACAGGTTATAGCAAGGTCTTTCAGATGGCCGTGATCGAAGGATATTCCCATAAGGAAATAGCAGAAAGGATGGGAATCGAACCCCACAGTTCATCGTCGCAACTGGCAAGAGCCAAAGCAATGCTGAGGAAAATGATCAGCAAACGTATGCTGGCAGTTGTTACAATCATCTTCATTAGCATACCGATCTGTCGTGTTTTATGGAGAAAGGACAAGGCGAAGGAGAAAAATAATCATACGGCACAGGTTAAGAACGAAGATAAAGGACAAACAAGTCTGGGTAACAGGCAAGTGGAGGAAAAGCAGGCCACAAAGGATCAGATCACAAAGGATCAAAGCCAAAAGGATAAGGAAGTGGATGTGGTAATAAGCAACATCTATCCTCATGTAGTCCAAGCAATAGTTGACACAATACCTGCAACTGATACGCTTCAGTCTCCAAGTACTTTGGACAACATTCGTATTGCGGGAATAATAGACGACAGCATCTTTAGTGATACGATGAGAATACGCTGGCACGAGTACGACAAACCGTTGATAACAGAGGAAACGGTACTTCCTAAAAAGCACCATTGGCAGTTGCTTGCTGCTGGTTCTTTGGGGTCTGCTTTAGCGCAAAACGCTTACAGAATGCTTACTGGCAATTCGGGAGGTGGTCTGCCAGACGTTGACGGGCCTGATGGTCCTGTGGCTCCCGACAAGTTCTCCACTTGGGACGAGTACTATCGTTATTTGCAGATCAAAGAGCACGAAGGCTTGTCGGAGGAGGAGAAAGCACTCATGGAAATAGCCTTCAACAATAAAAACAATATCAACAATAACATCAAGAACGATGGGAAAATCGTGGAGCATGAGCATCATGACAAACCGATTAGTTTTGGTATTTCGGTAACAAAGACATTGGGGAAAAAATGGAGTTTGATGTCTGGCCTGCAGTTTTCGCTCTTGAAGTCCAACTTCACGTTAGGAGAGGATGCTTATTATATCAAGCGAACCCAACATGTGCATTATTTGGGAATGCCTTTGCATGTGTCGTATAAGTGGCTTGATGTCAAGAATTGGACTATATATTCTTCGTTGGGCGGAAGTCTGCAAATACCGGTCTATGGTAAAACAGACGAAAAGTATGTTGTCGGACCTATCACGTCCTGTACAAATCACTGGCATTTCATACCTTCGCTGCAATGGAGTGTGAGTACTGGCATAGGAGTACAATACAAGCTTGCTACCAAGTGGAGCGTTTACATAGAACCTTCGCTCCACTGGTATGTGCCGAATGGTAGTTCCGTCCATACTATATGGACAGAACATCCGTTCACATTCACTGTTCCCTTCGGCCTAAGATTCACTTGGTAATGGTGTCCTCATGCAGTCTTTCTGTTTTTTGTTGTCTCTTACCTATATAGATGAACAAAAACTTTGGAAGACAATCATGTACAAAACAAGCGACTATTTACGCAATGGGGTGCTATACCTCAACAACATCATTCGCCCGCATCACAAGCGACTGAGCACTTTGATGATTTACTCTACCACCAAGTGTCAGTCGCGTTGCAAGCATTGCTCAATATGGCAGAAGCCAGAAGAGCATCTGTCCTTGAGAATGATAAAGATGATCATGGCGAGCCAGTGTGTCACAAAGCACACTGTTGTTGGTTTGGAGGGTGGAGAATTCTTGCTTCATCCTGAGGCTAATGCCATCATGGAGTGGTTCAAGGACAACCATCCCAACTATACGCTATTGTCGAATTGTCTCGCACCTCAAAAGGTAATAGAGGCAGTGAGACTGTATCATCCGAGCCATCTGTACGTCTCGCTCGATGGCAACAAGGAAACATACAAAGCCATGAGGGGTTGTAATGGCCATGACAAGGTGTTGGAAGTGATAGAGACTCTAAAGGACGAGGTTCCAGTCTCTCTGATGTTTTGCCTCTCGCCATGGAATACTTTTGAGGACATGGACTATGTGATAGGTCTCGCCAAGAGATACGATGTGGATGTGCGCATAGGCATCTATGGCACAATGGATTTTTTTGACACCACTGCCGACTTGCTTTCTGCCGATATGGCCCATTACATTCAGAATATCCCCAAGAGCATTCATGGCACAGAAGAAAATTTTGACTTTGTGGCATTGTATAAGGAATGGAGAAATGGTCGTCTGCGTTTACGTTGCCAAAGCATATTTAGCGAATTGGTCATTCATTCCAACGGTGATGTGCCGTTGTGCCAGAATCTGGGCGTAATGTTAGGTAACGTCTATGAGCATTCATTGGACGAAATTTTCAATTCGAGAGAAGCTACCAAGGTGCAGTGCCAGTATTCAAGAGAATGCAATGGTTGCTGGATCAACTTCCATCGCAAGTATGACATTATCCTGCTGCGTAATCTTGAAAAGGTTTTTCCTAAGAGCATCATCGAAGTTTTCTATGGTAAATACCAATGGACAGGCAATAGAGCAGAGACTTACAGAAAATATATCAAAAAGATTGGTTTTTAATGGAACACATTAAAAATGTCATAGAACGCTATAAGCATGTGCGGAACATGAAGATGTTGCAGCAAGCCTATCAAGGAAAGTACGCCTTTGTGGGTATAGGAAATCATAGTACAAACAACCTTTATCCTGTGCTCAACTATCTACATGTACCGTTAAAATACATCTGTTGTAAAACTCCTGGTAAGCTGCACTTGATAGAAGGAGTCTTTCCTCACGTCCGTGCAACTACGTCATTGGACGAAGTCTTAACGGATGAAGATATAAAGGGTGTATTTGTATCTGTTTCTTCAAAGGCGCATTTCTCTATCGCATCTAGGGTGTTAGCGCATAAAAAGGCTTTGTTCATAGAGAAACCTCCGTGTTTGAATGCCGAAGAATTGAGACGCTTAATAGAATTGCAGAAGCAAACTCAAGTTTTGGCGATGGTCGATTTGCAAAAGCGTTTCGCACCTGCCATGCAAATCTTGAAGAAGAAGTTGCAGGGGAGCAAGGGAACAAAGACTTATAATCTAAAATTTCTAACCGGCGCTTACCCCGAGGGAGACGCTCTGCTCGACCTATTCATTCATCCGATAGATAGTGTCGTCTATTTGTTTGGAAAGGCAGAGGTAAGGTGTGTGGAACCCATTGACGAACATACCGTGATGTTAGTACTCAAACATGCTGATGCTATAGGAGTTCTTGAGCTTTCCACCGACTATACATGGTCTGATGCAAAGGAGAGTATGACCATCAACACCAACAAGGGTATTTACTCATTGGAACAGATGGAAACGCTCACTTTCCAGCGGAAGCCACATCGTTTTTGTGGACTTCCCTTGGAAAAGGTCTTGACACATGTGAATGTGACGGCCGAACTGTTTGGTAGAAATAATTTCCAACCGTTGATGCAAAACAACCAAGTATTTACGCAGGGATATTATACTGCTATAAAGAGCTTTGTGGATGCTGTTGAAGGTAAAAGGGCGTGCAATCGGCAATCTTTAGAAGCATTTATGGATACTTATTCTTTATTGGATACGATTCGTTTACATATTTGCAGAAAAGTGTTCTAAAAAAGTATAGATAAAACTTAAAAAACGTAGTATTTTCTTTGTTATCCCATATATTATTCATATATTTGCAATGTCATAATGATATCATCAAGCAATCATGTGTAACCCTTTAAAAATATGATTATGGAGACAAAGGAATTTCAGTTCAAAGGTTTGACCCTCAGTGGTTTCGCCATGCTTTTCCTCAATATACTGTTGACAGTGTTGAGTGCTGTCATGGTGGTTGCGGGCTTTGTTTGGTGCCAGCACGAGTTGTTGGCAGGACTTCTTATCGGCGTGGGTTTTGCTTTGTTGGCAGTCACACTCTTCGTTTGGGGAGGCTTCGTGATGGTCGAACCAGGCGAGGCGCGAGTGATGATGTTTTTCGGGAAATATAAAGGCACCTACACCAACGTGGGCTACTCATGGGTTAACCCCTTTATTAACACCAAGAAACTGTCGCTTCGTGCTCGCAACCTTGACGCCCAGCCTATCAAGGTGAACGACAAGACGGGCAACCCGGTGATGATAGGCCTGGTACTCGTGTGGAAGCTAAAGGATACCTACAAGGCCATGTTTGAAATCGACTCACAGACCATGGCACAGAGCGGGGGCGCACAGCAGGTTGGCACAAGCGTGTCGAACGTGATGCTTGCCTTTGAGAATTTCGTCAAGACTCAGAGCGACGCTGCCCTTCGTCAGGTGGCAGGACTCTATGCCTATGACAATAACGATTCGGCCAGTAAGGAACTGACTCTTCGCGACGGTGCAGATGAGATCAACAAACAGCTGGAGGAGAAACTCGACGAACGCCTAAGTATGGCGGGCATCGAGGTGGTGGAGGCGCGCATCAACTATCTGGCCTATGCTCCGGAAATTGCCGCCGTGATGCTTCGCCGCCAGCAGGCTGACGCGATCATCTCTGCGCGCGAGAAGATTGTGGAGGGTGCCGTCTCGATGGTGAAAATGGCGCTCGACAAACTAAGCAGTGAGGGTATTGTGCAGCTCGACGACGACAAGAAGGCTGCCATGGTGAGCAACTTGCTCGTAGTGCTCTGCGGTGACGACTCGGCACAGCCTGTTGTCAACACGGGCACGCTAAACCATTAATCTAAATGGCCAAAAAGCAAACAGGTATCAAGAGTTTCGCTCTGTGCGTGGATGTCGAGACGATGAATGCCATTGAGGCGTAGGCCGCCGATAAATTATACATCATACATGATATAATGGAGTAAATAGTTCAAAAGTCCCACAATGTTTTCTCTATGACAATGGATTTATCTGTTGATTGCAAGTGTGTCCGTCAAGGATAGACTTTTCAAAAGCCTATCCTTGACGGACGCGATCAGACTTTCCTGATATAGTCGTCGAGAGACTGTCCTCTTAGCAGTCCAAATTTCTTGCGCAGCCTGTAGCGGTTGCTATTGATGCTGTCAGGACTCACATTGAGCATCTCAGCAATCTGTTTGGCGCGCATGCCAATGCTGATATAAGCGCATAGGCGGAGGTCGTTCTCCGTCAGGTCAGGGCAGAGCTCCTTTAGTCGTACAAAGAAATGTGGGTGGACACTATCAAAGTGGAGTTTGAAGCGCGACCACTCATCGTCATTGTCTAGGCTTCCAGCAATTATAGCGTTGACGTGTTTGACATATTCTCGGGGAATACTCCCCTCGTCGGAGAAGCGTCGAGTTAGATCGCTGATTTGTTGAAGCACCTCATTTTTATTGGCCAATAGCAGTGTATTGCTGCTTATCTCGCATGCTTTCTGTTGCAGATCATCCTCAAAGTTCTTGCGATTCATACTGTAGATGAGGGCTTCTTGTCGCAAGTTTTCACGCAACTGCTTGTTTTCAATGTCACGGATGCGATAACGTTGACGAAGGTAATAGATAATTGTTAGACCCACAAAGACAATCAGCGCAATGCTCAAAAGGGCCAAATAGAGATAGGTGGTCTTGATGCGTGCGTCTTTCTCCAGAATTCGTATACGGTCGTTCTGTCGCAGAATCTCTTCCCGTGCTCGTGCCTTGGGTATGTCGTGGGCCCGTATGGAGTCGGTGTTGCGTTCGTATTCGCTTTGAAATAAGCGGAGCATGGCATAGGCCTTTTCCTTTTGGCCGAGGTGAGCGTGGCAAAGCCATGAGTAGCGATAGACCTCCTGCATGAACAGTTCTTCTTTGATTTTGGGTCCGATAGTCTTCAGGCTTTCGATGACGGAGAGAGCCTCGGCGTATAATTCTTGTGCATAGAGAATCTTTACATGGGACAGGGAAAGTAGCGCCCCGAAGAATACGTTATCAGGGGCGAATTTTTCTATCTCGGCCTTGCCCATGTTGTAGTAGGCCGCCGCTTTTTGCGTTTGTTCCTTATCCAGTGCGAGCTCGCTCAGATTGAGGTAGGCCTGCATGGTCATCGCCCAGTCTCGTCCACCAACGGCGACGCTTTTGGCCAAAAGTGCGGATTTCTCAGCATCGTCTTTTGTCAGCATCGCTTGGTAGAAGTAGATGCGGTTGAGGGGGTATCCTGCTGTCTCGTAGCTTTTTTTTGCCAGTAGGAGTTGTTCGCTGGCGTGTTCGTCATCGTTGATCTCATGGAAAAGTTGTACCAGTAGCAGTTGCGCATTTCCCATGAAATAATAGTCTTTTGCCTTTCTAAAAACAGCTATGGCCATTGAGACGTTGCGATAGCACTGCATATATTCGCTTATGCGGTCGTAGTTGCCAGCAAGCTGATAGCGAATGAGTGCCAAGTCGTAGTCGTAGCCAGGCTGGCAGAGCCGTTCCGCTTTTTTGAGTTGCTGGATGCATTCAGTTGGGCGTGCGTTGAACTGTGTCATACGCACCTGCCAATAGATGGATCGTGCTTGCAGCTGAGGATGCTTTCCCGCAAGTTGTGCCAACTGTTGCAGGTCTTTAGGATTGGCCTCGGCTCTTCGATTCTCAAAGTCAAGTTGATTGAGCCTCTCTGCAATTGCATCGAAGCGTCGGTCTATCTTCTTGAAGTGGTACTTGTAGTTGGAAGCTTGTGCGCTCCATACTGCAGCAAGCATGAAGGCCAGCACCCATGGCCGGCAAGCGTTGTGACGAAGCATTTTTATCATAACCTTTTCCCAAATGTTGAATTCGGTTGCAAATATAGTTGTTTTTTGGCAAATAAGCGAATGGTTGATCTAAAAACAACTTTTTGCGGATTCACAATGTCGCTTTGTAAAGAGCTGCAAAAATAAACCTTTGGTGCCTTTGCAAACTAAACACCCATGTCCGAGCTTATGGGATACATGTGGAATGGACGTCACAAAAAACAGGGGTGGAAGTCCAAATTACTCCACCCCTGTCACAATTGATGATTATATAAGGCGAACTACTTATTTCTTAATGCTCTTATAGATGTGTCCACCTTTCTTGACGATATATACGCCACGCGGGAGGTCATGATTGCTGATGCGTTGTCCTTTGATGTTGTAGAAGTCGGCCTTGCTCTCGTCCTGTCTGCCCGTGATGGAACTGACTCCCGTAGCATCCACTTCGAAGTCGATAGTGCTCATAGTAGTTTTACCCGAGGTGTAGCTGGCAATCACACCTGCCGTATGCTTGCCCACCGTCAGTCCGTCAAAGTAGTATTGCGTGTCATCGGTGCTGGCCACCAATTCTCCGTCGAGATACACCTCGTAGGCACCGTCGAGCGACGGCATGCGTCTCACGTTATTCTTGGGCAAATAACGGGCTGCGTTTGGCAGTTTTGTACCGAAGGCCACGTCGTCGATATTTAGGATCTTTGGCGTGTACCCAGTCTCGTCTGCAGGTGTCACACGGCGCAAGGCGATGTAGTTGGCCTCGGCAGGGATACTGTCATACTGTTTCAGCACCCAAGAGCCGTATGCGCTGTTGATGGTGCAGCTATCTATGCGTATAAACTCTTCGACATCGGGGATCTCACTAGTCGTATAAAGCACCTCGATCTCTTCTGGAGCATTATTAGAGAAGTTGAGTGCGTAGAATCGGAAGCTGATGGGCTCTTGGAAGTGGAGGTGCGGCGTGATGAGCCAGTCGTCCTCTTTCTTACCTGCCGCTGGCCAGCTCTGCAGGCTTTTCTCTCCAGAGCGAGGAGCCAATGTGATATAGTCGCTAGCGAGCGTGCCTTCCTTCCCGTCGGAAACCTTTCCTGCATTCATAATGATGTAGGCCATTGCTTCGAAGGCATTAGGCCAGGGCTTACTACCGTCCTGAGAGAAAGTGAAGGCACCTGTCTCGCCCTCGTCGCCGTCGAAATACTGCCAGCCGATGCTGCCTGGAGAATTAAGCACAAAGTCTTCGTGCTCTTCAAAACTATCTTCGAAATACTCGGGATAATTCCAAATGAAAAGTTTCTGTGCGCCATACGATCTGTTCTCAATGATCAAGCCGTGTGGTTGCACCTTGTGCTCTATGAGCTCGTAGCTGAATGTGTAGCTGTTCTCTTTGTCTACAGTGATGGTTGTATCGATCGGATAGAATCCGTCGAGCGAGATGTGTACCTCGTAGGTTGCTTTCCATACGCTACCGCTCGTAGCCACACCAGCGTTGTCGGCTGTCATCTGATAGGTATGTGTGCCGCCTCCGTTTACCATGACGATGCTTGCGCCATAAGCCTCATTGTCCGTTGTGTTGGTGGTGAGGTTGAAAACGACGTTAGTGAGCATTTTGTTGCCAATACTGTCGGAGAGAGTTGCCACGGACTCTTTGTCTCCTGTATAGATGGCCTTCACGGCATAATAATAAGTGCCTTGTGGAAGCGTCTTCCAGTTGCTGTCAGTGTAACTACGCTCTTGAAGGTTGGTGGCCAGTTTCGTCCATGCCTCTTCATTGGCTGTGTTGGCAGGGGTAAGGCGATAGACGTTGTAGCGTACGCGATTCTGTACGGTTTTCAGTGGAGTTGTTGGCTCTGCTCCCTGCACCTTGTAGTTGTCCTTATAATTGTAGAGCGTGGGTTGTTCATTTTCGTTCTTCTCCATGTAGCAAGGCATGAAACGTCCCGTCTTTGTGATGTGGTCCTCGGACACACTGTACGGAGCGCTTACGGGGCGGATCATAAAGTTGCGATGCATGTTCTCGCTCTGCTGGTTGTCCAGATAATAATAGGTGCCTGATGTGAAATCGCCACTGAAGCAGTTGGTCATTGCTTGGAACGGATATTTTGCAGTGTCACCGCCACCGTCTATGCCAATCCCAAGCCAACTGGCTGTTGCCACGCAGAGGTAGTACCCGTTCGGTGCCTCGACAGGCGTGGGTAGGGTGTACTCATTCCATTGGTCATCCTTTACAGGTACATAGGTTTCTTCAAAAAGCACATTCGCCTCGTCGGGATCGCCGTTCTCCTTCAGTCCTAGTATACGCAGAGCGATACTGTAATGGCTTACGCCTGGTGCGTTGGTAAGGTAGAACTGTGCGCCATAAACAGTGGCGGCTTCTCGACGAATTACACCGAAGGTCGATTTGTTCGTTGCGCCGTTTTGGTATCCAGTGCCAGTGGTAATGACACCGTCGTCAATACGGTCCACACGCGGGTCGTTGGCTGGTGCCTGCCACGTCACTTCCGTTTGGTCGCCGTTGGGTGACTCGGCCACATTCACTGCCTTGGCTGGCTTGATGTTGTCCTTCAGGGTGAGGTTCAACGTCTTGTTTGCGTTTACGTCAATGGTCTCGCTGACACCCAACAGTTTGTTCTTGCTTACGCTAACGGTATAGCCCGTGTGCTCATAGATGCCGCTAATACTGTAAGAACCGTCTGCAGCCGTCGTTGTCTCGTAGTTGTTGTACCCAGAGAGTATGACAGTTGCACCTACTACAGGATCGCCCACAGTGTCGCTAATTCTGCCGTGGAGGGAATAAGTGGGAAGGGCCTCAATAGCGATGTTCTCTGTGGTTGTTTCCAACTCTGAGACGGTAGAAGTAGCCGAGCCATCGCGATAACCCAATGCTTCTACGATAATGTTATAACTGCCTTCGGGCAGGTAGTTGAGAGTATATTGACCATCGTTGTTGGTTCTGCTAGTGAACTGTCCGTTCTCCGTGCGAACTAGTGCATTGCTCACGCCCTTTCCGTCGCAGGTTACCCGTCCCGAGATATAGCCTTCGTGGTCTTCTGCAAAGATGACGTTCTTGATGGCGATATTATAGTTTTTGTACAGCGTGCGGTGAACAAAGCTAAAATTGTAGTCACCTGTGTTTTCAACAACAGGCAGGTTGACGCGCAATGTCAAAGCCTCTTTCTCCGTTAAGGCAAACTGATAGATGCTGTCCTGATTGCTAATCTCTGCGCCTTGACCAAAGCCGATGGCAAGTAGCTCCTGTACCTTGTCGCTACCAGTCTTGGTCTCGAATGTAATCTTGTAATGCTTGTCCTTCTCCATACGGATGCGCGGGGAGATGAGCCAATTTTGTGGGGCATAATCCTCATAGGTATAATTATCGGTGGCCCCACCGAATTGTCCGTAAAGTCCTGCTGGCTGCCATGTCCATGTCGTGGTACTTCCATCGGCGTCGATGTTGTTCCATAACATAAAGTTTGCGTAGTCGGTCAGTAGCGTATCGGGTGCTTGGTATGCTGGCCCAGCGATGATTTCTTCCGTACTGATGGAGTCGCTTTGGTATCCGCCTGCATACGCTATGACGTTATAGTGGTATTTGCCCATCACTGGAAGTGTGGTGTCTGTGAAGGAGGTTTCCTTGCTCTTCTCAACCAGTTTCACATTGCCAGGCATACGCCATACATCATAGGTGAGGTCAGTGGTGTTGATCCATGAATTAAATTTACCCTCTGTGGGTGCTGTCCACGTGATGTTGGCGCAGTTGGCCTCTGCCTCAGCCTTGAGGTCTCCCACGTTCATAGGGTCTCCCACGCCAATATATGCCGAGATGGAACTGCGGTCGCCATACCCCAGGTCATTTACAGGTACAAACTTGTAGGTGTAATAACCCCGCTCGGGTAAGTTGTCGGTCCAAGTCTCGTGGCCACCGATGACAGGATTGGCGATGCGGTGCACTTCTACTCCGTCGCGATAGATAATGATACTGTCAAGGTCTTCTAAGGTGCCACCGCGTCCATAGGTCTTCGATGGGTTGTCCCATTCCAGTTTCGCTGTCAGCTCACCTTGCTCTCCACGTGTTAGCTTCAAGTTTTGCACTTTTTGTGGTGCACTTGCTTCGGCAGGCACGTACGGCATTACGATGCCATCGAATCCGAAGGACTTGCTTATCATGCCGCTTGCGTCCACCTCGTAAGGCAGGGTGGCAATGTGGGTTACATGGGCTGTCTTCAAATCGATTTCGGACAACTCATATTTCTTTCCATAGAAAGTGAAGAAGCGGAAATATAGTTTTCCTGTCTCGTTGTCGAAGAACAGACAGTTGTTGTTGTACATGTAAGCTTGGTCAGGATTATAGTCGAGCTCGCCGATAAAGGAGCAAAGTCCTGTGACGGGGTTTACTTTGTATAGTGCACCACTATAGCTCACACCGTACATGTCGCCATCATAGTTGATGGCAATCGAGATCAAGGTGTGTAAACTCTTGTCCCACTGTTGGTCTTTTTCCGTTAGACGGTCGTAAGAAAATGTACAGACAGGGATGAGATCGCCGTTAGTGAGGTCAATCTTCACCAACCCGTTGCCAGATTGTACGCTGTTCAGCGCATACATGGTCTGTGTCTGTGCGTTCCAAGCAAAATGGCTGGCTGCAGGTCCTTGCTGTAGGTCATGGTAATCACCAACTTTCTTTACATTTTTTGTTTCCAGGTCAAAACTATAGAATCCATGAGACTTATGTCCTTTTGTGTTCTGTGCATAGTCGATGTAGTAGTAGACGTTGTCCACCATCGTAGCACCCATGATGTGGTCTACGCTCAATGGAGCAACAATTTGCACGTTGTCGAGCGTGTCGCAACTGACATCAAAGGTATAGACTCCGGAGCCCATGCCTGCGTCGTTTTCAATGATGCCGTATGCAGTTTTTGCTTCCTGTCCCCAAGATGGCGAAGACCATCCTATGAGAGCTGCAAGCGCTGCGAGCGAGATCCAATGTGACTTGTACTTCATAAGCTGATTTTTTAAATGTTGAACTAAATGAATACTATTTATTACTGTGTGGCAGAATTGTGGAGGACTGCCAATTATGCTGCAAAAGTATTAAGAATGCGACGATAAACCTAAGGAAAATGCCGATTTTATCGTTCTGTCAGTTTTTGTCTATATCCCAATCATAGTCTATCTATAATATGAATGTGGGAGTTTTCTTGCTTCTTCGTACCTTTGCAAGTGTAAACCAAATGCTTTAGATTTATGAAAAAAAGTAAGAACTTGCTATCCGTCCTTTTGCTTGTTGGAGCGCTTGCCGCCTCAGCAGCACCTGCTTATCGGGGAGCTGTCCAATTGAAGCAGCCTGATGGTTCTGTTATTACCGTCTATCTCCGTGGTGACGAACATCGTCATCAACGACTCACAGCCGATGGCTACGCCATCATGCAGTCGTCCGATGGTTATTACCGTTATGCCTATCAAACCCAAGAAGGCTATTTAAGCACCGAGGGTGCTCCTATAGTGCGTGACATTCCACTACGTTCGGCAGCAGACAAGGCGTTTCTGAAGTTGATAAAGAAAGCGGAAAACTTTACATCTTCTACCGAAACAATATTGCCGATGCAAGCGAAGCCTATAGACACGGTTACTCCCTATGAAAAGATGCGTGTGGGGTCTTTCCCGACAACGGGTGATTTCAAAGGCGTAGTCATCCTAGCACAGTTTCAAGACCAGAAATTTACCTATGATGCTTCCTATTTTGAACGGATGCTCAACGAGGAGGGCTTTCATGACAATGGTGCCATCGGTTCGGCACATGATTACTTCTACTTTCAGAGTAACGGACGTTTCAACCCTCATTTTGATGTAGTGGGTCCTGTTACACTATCGAAGGAGATGTCGTACTACGGAAAAGACGCTACTGACATTTGGGGCAACATGACTGGCGACGAAGAACCGACGAAGGCTATAGCTGAGGCCTGCCAGTTGGCTGACCCCTTAGTGGACTTTAAGCAGTATGATCTCGATGGTGATGGCAAGGTAGAGATGGTATATGTCATCTATGCTGGCTATGGCGAAAATTTTGGTGCTGATGCCAATACTATATGGCCACACAAGTACGAGCTGTCCTCGGCGGGTTATAACGTGTGTCTTGATGACGTCTGCCTTGACACCTACGCCTGCTCTGCAGAACTGTTTGGCAATAGTGGCACTACACCTTGTGGAATCGGACCGCTCACTCACGAGTTTGGCCATGTGTTAGGACTGGCAGATCACTATAACACAGCAACGACGGAATACGAGTTGGGGCGCTACGACAATATGGATTATGGCACATACAACGAGAATACGAACATCCCTCCCTCCTACACCGCCTTTGAGCGAATCTCGCTCGGGTGGATGGAACCAACCATCATCAATGAGCCTTCTGATGTGCTCACGCTGGAGAATATTGCCGATAGCCGTCAGGCTTATCTCCTTCCGACAGCCAGGCATGATGAGTTCTATCTTTTGGAAAACCGTCAGCAGACGGGATGGGATGTGGGCATCAAGGCAAGCGGCTTGATGATCACCCATGTCGATTTTCTGCAAAATGCATGGGACAAAAATACGCTCAACAATACTACCGCACATCGTCGTTACTATTTAGTTTGCGCCGATAATGAGTCCGGTTATGACGAGACTTTAGGTCATGAATCGGAGGCTGGTGATCTTTTCCCCTTCGGCGGAAATGATGCATTTACCGATGAAACGACCCCCGCCTCACAGACCTACCAGGGGGTGGGGCTTGATCGTTGGGTGACAGACATACGCCACCATGACGGGGTGGTGTCATTTCGCTTCAGGCCCAACCATTTCCGAACACCTAGCGGTTTGGGCTTCACGGAGGTTCGGGATGAAAGTTTCCGTGCCTATTGGGAAGGCAGCGCTTCTGAGGCTCTGTACGACTTGCGTTGGCATTCTCTTGCAAGAGAGTCCGATCTGCCAGTCGCCCTTGCCGAGGGCTTTGTCTTTATGAACGACGGAACGCCTTCTTCACCTGATAGCAAAGATATTTCTGTTTCGCTGGATAATTATATGGAGAGGAGTGGATGGACAGGTAAACGTGTCTATCAAGCCGGTGGGGCTGTCAAATTGGGTGCTGTCGGTGCTGATGGAACACTGACCACGCCGAAACTAAACCTATATAATATGGGTGAGCAGTTCACGGTCTTAGTTCGGACTCACAGTCTGTCAGGGAAAACTCCTGTCTTCACAGTATCGTCTAATGGTAAGACTGGTGCCTATCGTCTCACTTCCAGCGACAAATCCTATTATTACCAGTTTGACAACGGACTGACGGTGACGGATGTTACTTTTCAGGTGAAGGGAGATGTCGCTATCATCGACAGAATTCTCATTGTCCGAGGCAATGGCGCTGGCTATGTAGAGGGTGCCCTCAAGGTGAATGTAACAGGTGAGGCCATTTCTGATGAAAACCCTGAGGTGGAGGAACAGTTTGTCGAGCTGGATACTACAGAGATGAGGGGTATTAATGGCGAGTCGGTGGTGATTAATGGTTTGCAAAAAGACAACTACTATAGTTTCGAGGTGCGTGCTACCAATGCAGATGGCAGCAAAACCAGTCAATGGAGTGTGCCTCAGACCGTTCTCGCCAGTGAGGCGACAAAAGTTGACCGCACGGATTGCCATACGCAAAAAGGCACCGCATACTACAGCTTAGATGGTGTTCGTATCGACAAGCCAACGAAAGCTGGCGTTTATATTCGACGCGAAGGAACGCATGTGATGAAACTCCTTGTCAGGTAATTAGCAAAGATTGACGTTATGTGTTAGTAGGTCGCACTTCTAATTAAGAAGGGCGGGAATGGACGTAATGTCCCATTCCCGCCTTTCTCTAGATGTATTCGGCAATAAAAGAATTCATGAGGGCGCTCTAACTCAAGTTTGGCTCCCGTTTTTTCATCCATCTTTAGGGCCCTTATGTTGCTAGTATGTCGGTTTTCTACAAACGCATTCTTTGCTTTTGATTTGTAGTACACAGGGATTTCGTCTTGGAACAAACTCCTCAGTCAAGAAAATCAAAGAAGTGTCAAAATCAAAATCTCCAAAAGCTTGTAGGGCACAGTAAAGCAAATCGAGGGTGTGTCAAAACTCCCAATATAAATAAAAAAAACTCGTTGTACGTTCTTGT
>ERZ1023670.13-NODE-13-length-71089-cov-31.340780_pt1 | contig 71089 bp, 67 predicted proteins | sample MGYA00380342_ERZ1023670 | MGnify/ENA primary metagenome ERZ1023670 (study PRJEB33179, sample SAMN07448984) | human gut metagenome | biome: Human-gut; feature: Human associated habitat; material: Faeces | host: Homo sapiens | place: India: Bhopal | collected...
ACCCTGATGTTGAATTTCTATGCAAAGATAATAAAAAAAAGTAATATACAATGAATATAAAGAAATTGGCTTATTTATGTGAAATAGTTGGTGCTTTTTTAGCATTTTTTGCTTTGTTTTATGTACTATTTTCGGTATGTTGGGAAATTGGCACTATTGTTCTAGGTTCTGGATTATTTCTAATTGGACTTGTTCTTGATAGCAAAGATTAAAAAGAAGAGAATATGGACTTAGTAATTACAATATTAGGTTGGATTGCATTAGGTGTTATATCTGCTTATCTGTTAGCAATAGTAGGTAAAATAATCTTTGATGCTGCAACCGCTGATTATAAGTTATACAAGCATGTAAGATTGTGTCGCAAGAGATTGCTAAGACAGCGATATAAAGATTATGCTTGGCTATTACTCCAGTTAGAGAAAGATACGGAAGTTTTCAATCTTACTCATAATACAAGAGATTGGACTTTTGAAGATTGGAGAGAATTTTATCTTAAAAAAGCAAAGGAGGATAAACAATGAGTAAAGAAAAAGCTATCGAGAAAATACAATATGCTACAATGCAAGTAGCTTCTGTATATGCGTGTTCTTCTATCTTTGATGAAAAGACAAAGGTAATAGAAGGCAGACAGAAAGAACTTGAAAAAGCGATTATCAATTTGCATGATGCACTTAAAGAGTTGGAGGAGTAAATTATGGCAAAATTTAAGGTAGTTAGATATTGGGATACATATCCCGATGGAGTTATTGCAACTTGCGATACAGAGGAAGAGGCAGAAAAGATATGTAATGAATATCGTAGAAACCGTAAGCCTATGTATGACTATTTAGTCAGAAAGGAGGGTGAATAATGACTAGAGAAGAGTTAAGAAATAATTATGGAAATGACATCTGTGAGTTATGCTACCGTGAGTTTTATACTAGCAGAGCATACCCAGAATCACTTTGCGAAGGTCAGTTTTGCGAAGAGGCAGAAGATTATTTCGCAGATGAACATAATATAAAATTGGAGGATTGATTATGAATCGTAAAGAAGCAGCAGAGTTATCGCCATTTATTAAGGCGTTTGGCGAAGGAAGGATTATCGAATCTTCTAGTATTACTGATGTAAGTAAAGCATGGAGAGAAGTTACAGATTTTCCTATTGGAATGATTAAAAATTTCAAGTTCCGCATCAAGCCAGAGCCAAAGTACAGACCTTTTGCCAATGCAGAAGAGTGCTGGGCAGAAATGCTCAAACACCAGCCGTTTGGTGTTGTTAAAGATAAGTACTTTGCTAATTATCAAACACATCGTGCATTTACATGCTTAGTTACTAATGGCTGTGACTTCGGTGGATATGAAGATGAGACATTTGAAAGTAACTTTAAGAATTTGTTATTTGTCGATGGCACTCCCTTCGGTGTAAAAGTGGAGGAATAGTTATGGTTGGAGATTGTCAACTTTGCAAATTAAGTGATATTTGCAAGTATATATACGCAGGGTTTTGTCCTTATATAGAGGAGAAATAGTTATGGCATGGGTAGCAGTAACAAAACAAGGAAGAGAATTTATCTCAATGTGTAAGCCAATAAGAGTGACGGATGAAGACAACTATTATGGTTGGAAAGATACATTTACTGAGATTTCTCTTCCTAGTGGCAGCATCAAGAAACTCATCGGAAGAGAATTGGCTTGGAATGATGAGCCAGTAGAACTTAAATAAGAATAATATGATATTCTATAGATTTGGTGAAATACCTAAAAATGAGAAATCATGTATTTGGAAAGGTGAAGAAAAAGTTGGGGAAGAATTAGGAGTTTCGGTTTATGAAGCTCATAAAAACATTAATGGGTTATATTCTCCAGTTTTACCTATGCCTACTAATACGAGCGCACTTGATACTTTTCTCCATTTAATAAGATATTATAGTGGAAAGAAATATTTAGTAACAGGTGATGTTCTTCCATTTGTTGGAATGGATGGGGAACCCCTTATCAAAAATGTAAAAATATTAAAAGAATTATAGCTTATGAAAATAGAAAATATCAAGTTCAAGGCTAAGCAACTCAACTCAGGAAAATGGTTTGAGGGCGATTTAGTACGTCTTGGAAATAGGGTATGTATAGGAGGAGACCATATAAAAGATGGTATAACTGACGTTGACCCTTCTACCGTCTGCCAGTTCACAGGACTGAAAGACTGCAAAGGAAAAGAAATCTTTGAGCACGACCTAATACATTTCGTAGGGTTTAGCTATACTGCCGAAGTGATTTGGTCGGAAGGTAAATACTCTTTTATGGTGGTCTGCTATAATAAACATTCTTATAGGCTTCACGATGTTATAGAAGTTTGTAGGATAGAAAGAATTTGTAATAAATTCGATTAAAAGAAATAGCTTATGAAGAATAAGATTTTAAACTTAATCAATTCAGCCGTTTGGTTCGTCTTGTATTTGCTTGTAGGTGCATTGATATTTGAGGGTGTTCGCTCGTTGGCTAATAGCAATGAACCTGCAAAGAAGATTGGTACATCAGTATTCACCGAGGAAGGACACGATTATCTAGTTGTGGACACGAAACATGGTGTTTGCGTTATCCACGCTGAGAGTTGTCCTTGTCGTAAAAATAAGTAGTTATGGATAAAACAGATTTACATTCATCATTACTCTTCCTAATGCTTAAACTGGAAGAGGCAAAGAGTAACCCGATGTCTGACAAGAACTTTGTTGCTGCATTGACGGAAGTGCTCAGATATTTCCGTGATAACGGAGAGTTGAAGAAAGCCTATGAAATCCAAAAGGATTCATTGGCAGACTTGGCAAATAGTTCTTGGACGAAAGCACTAAAGGACTATGTTTCCTCCAAAAATCAGGAGGACGGAGTTGATGCAAAGTTTCCTGATATAGATGAACTTATTAAGGAACTAGCATCTGATGAGTTCATCGAAAAGAAAATCAAGGATATTCTTGGAGATAATGATGTGGATAGCGGAAAGGAGGAATAGTTTATGACTGAATTGTTATTTAACATTTTTCTTTTTTCTTGTACGACTGCTATAGGATTTATAATAGGATATTATTATTCACGAAAGTAAGAATAGCGTATGAAAATAGAAATCAAAAGAGTAACGGACTGGCAGCGTGTAGTGGATGCTGCTCGGTTCACACAAGGAAAGGTACCGCTGGGACATGAGCCTAGCGATGAGTTCAAGAAACAGATGATTCTCAGCGAGCATTCACCGCTCAGAGAATTGGAGTTCGATATTAAGATGTATAGCATACCATACTGGGTGAGCAACCATTTTGTTCGCCACGTTCATGCTCAGCCATTCGTTTCCACATCACGACCAGATATTACTGGCTCAAATGTATCTCGCCACGATATGCGTCAGGATGATTTGGTCAACTTGCAGCTATCTCTCAACGCTCAGGAGATTATCAATATCTCCAAACTGAGATTATGCAGTAAGGCATCAAAGGAGACGAGAGAGATTTGGTATAAGGTAATTGATAAGTTGGCTTGTATCGAACCTTTGCTTGCATCTGCTTGTGTTCCTCAATGTGTATACAGAGGATTCTGCCCAGAGCAGAAGCCATGTGGAAGAAGTACTTATTCTTCCTATGAAATAATCAGAAGAGAGTATGAAAAACTCAATTTATTGTGTGTAGATAGACTATGAAATATCCAAAATTTAACGTCAACGAGTTTGTCGGTGGGCACTTCGAGTACATCACTCCCTGCCCATTCGGCATTCAAGGCAAGTACACCCATGAAGTCCTGATGATAGGTAGTCTTGCTTGCCAGCGATGCGAACACTTCAGAGGAATTAACAAAGAAGATGGTATCGTATCTTGTGGAATCGAATAGTAAAAAGAGTGCAGCCTATCTGCATTCTTCTTAATAATTAATCAAATTTTATATATGAATACAAAGAAAATCTCAATCATTCAGCGTATCAAGGAGAAGCTCCTTGGTAAGCAGTTCTTTATTGCAGTAATCGCTAACAAGGGAACCAGTTCCTACTTCGTCAACTCTACCATCTACCGCTCAGAGAAGGAGGTGAAGGCTTACAAGAAGTACATCACCACAGACGAGCGTATGAAACAGAGCTTCGACTTCGTAGGATATTACGGTTTCCGCTCTAAATTCGACTTCCGTATCCCTCTTAGCGGTAAGCCAGTTTCTCTAGAAGAGGCGAAAGAACTAGCAGGGAAGTAAGATGGCTGGATTCAAAGACCTGACAGGGCAGCGGTTTGGCAGATTAACAGTCTGCCGCCGTGCTCCTAACGTAAAAGGAGCAAAAAACGGAGTCTATTGGATTTGTAAATGCGATTGTGGCAGAGGTAAGATAATTGTCAGCTCAGCCCTAATCTCAGGATTTACACGTTCATGCGGTTGTCTTCGCAGCGAGAATGCTAAGAGAAACGTCAGACTGATGAATGAAATCAATAAGAAAAGACGTGATTCATTAACGGATAAAGTAAGTAATACATAAATCCATATTATATTTGCAACATGAAATTCAAGTATTTAAAAGATAAAGTCAATGGTTTCAGATACCGCAACCATTTTGTTATACTGGACGGAAGAGCAAATGCTGTAACGTTATCAAAGGACATCTATGACCACATCATGCGGAAGGAACGTATAGACAATTCGGTTTTCGTGTTTAGACTATCTGAAAGAGGTACATACGGATTCTGTATGCGTGAGGACTGGGAAGAACTTCGCAAAGCCAATACCGCCTTCGCACAGCTTCAATTCAATCAGAAGTTTAAGAAGATAGGTTTCAGAAGTGACTACCCTTCCATCACCGCCATCCTTGATGAGTACAACCTTCCTCTCAACAGAATGGTTCGCCTTACTTGCATCCCACGCAAGTCACAAAAAGGAGAACCTTATTACGAAATCATGCGACCAAACTTAAATTCAAGCACATGGCAACAAGACAAGAAGTAATACTCAAAGGGCTTACCCACTCTCCATCCGACTACGATTGTCAGGATGGGGAGTTGGCAACCTGCCTCAACCTCATAAACGAGGATGGGGCACTCCACCCTATTCACCAGCCAGTAGATGCTGGTACAGGAATCACATTAAATGTAGATAATACCATTGAGTTTGTTCATAAGATTACATCTCAAAATGGCATACAAAAACATTATATCATAGCATCTGGTGATGTATATTACTACATGATAGAGAATAGCAGTACGCTCACTATGATATTGCAGGAATTTAAAGCCAATAGTATTACAGCAGTAGGTAATGTTCTTTGTTTCGTAGGAGACAACTCCATCAAATATGCCTTTTGGAAAAACGGTCACTATACCATCTTGGATAGAAGCAAACTCCAGTATCAGATATATACAAAACTTGTATCAAACGAACCTCAGACATTAAAAGTAGAGGCTGGTGACAGCTTTTGGAACTACTTTATCTATACGGATGGAACTGATGAGTCTAAACGAATCATTGAATCTACTAGTGCTACTGGTACCAGACAGATGTTCAACGACCTTGATGCTATTGCCAACAAGCTGTTGTCAGAAAAGGGTAAATTATACTTCAAGAGGAATGTCATAGGAGTTGCAGCGATGAGACTATATGATGGTACATACATCAATATCTCTTGCCCATTCATTCTTCCACACACTGATTTCAATTCTACTTCTAAGAGAATCAATATCTACAAAAACAAGACAACACCAATTGCACCGAATGGCAAAACCATCATATCAGGTGTATGCTTAAACAAGTACAATATAGAAGTAAGAATGTCTAATGCAAACAGTGTAAAGGATTTGGTTCAGGGTGTAGACATATTCCTCACTAACGGAGAAGGATTCTTCCAGTTAGACAAGACTTATAATGTAGCATCAGACCCTATGACTAACGATTGGGTGAACCTTGATGATATGTTAGAAAGCGATGTGCATGAAACTATCGGCAATATGCCGTTATACCATTCCATCTTTATTCCAGTCGCAGACTTCAATTCATTGAAGAGTCTTGAAAGACCTGTTGGAACCGAAGAAAGCATTTCGCTTGCCGACCTCAACCGTTTTGACTTCGGAGGAAAAGTTGCTACCACATACAACAACAGATTGCACGTTGCTGGCATACAGAAGAAGATTGATAATTCCCTTGTCAATCAACCAATCATGAGTGATGGAAGTACAGAGAGTGCGGTATATGAAATATACACAAACAACGGAACCTATTATCTTTCAGGAACAATAAACGTTGCTCCATACATTATTTCTGTCCCTTTCAATGATGTAAATATGATTATACTTTACACATCAACGAAAAAACAAAAGATAAATCTCTATAGCCCATCCAACTACGGACTATCATTCAGAGTCAGGGCAGTAGGTGGAAACCTTACCATTATAGAAGCTGACAATGAAGAAAACATTACTTCAAGTGAATGGGAAGATATTCTTTCAAAGGCGCAGAATTTTGTCAAATCAAATTCATCTGACAGTTATTCGCCTTCACTTATCAAGGTGAGCGAAGCTGAGAACCCACTTGTCTTCCCTGCCAAGAATAGCGTCCAAGTAGGTTCATCAATTATCAATGCGCTTGCAGCCAACACCCGACCAATCAGTGAGGGACAGTTTGGTGATGCTCCTCTCTATGCTTTTACGGATGAAGGTGTATGGGTACTTATGCTTGGCAGCGAAGGAACCTATATAGCAAGACAGCCAGCTAACAGAGACATTTGCTCCAACCCTAAAGGTATCTTACAGATTGACGATGCAGTACTGTTCTCTACAGATAGAGGAATCATGATGCAGAGAGGTAGAGACTCAGAGTGTATCACTGATGTCCTTAATGGTTATCCATTCGACTTTACGCAAATGTATGGTCAAGACTATCCGATTAGTCTACTCGAAAAGAACGGGAACAAAATAGACGATGTACAATATGTTGAGTTCAGGAAGTTCCTGAAGAATGCAGAAATGATATACGATTATTACGGTAGTCGTATCATTGTATTCAACAGCATATATAGCTACGCTTACGTTTACTCCCTAAAGAGTAAGATGTGGGGAACCATGAGTAGCAACCTCAGAAGTAGGGTTAATATCTATCCAGAGGCATACGCTATCAATGATAATGACGAAATTGTAGATGTTCACGTTAAGAACCCTTGGTTAGACGTGAAATATTTCATCTGTAGCCGACCGTTAACCCTCGGACAGGAGAATATTCACAAGACGATGTTCGACTGCATTGTGCGAGGTTATTTCAGGGGTTCAAAACTAGGTAAATGCGGTGTAGTTCTTTTTGGAAGCAATGACCTTTTCAACTGGTACTATATCGGTTCTTCCATCAATCAGAACCTGAGAGGTCTTGTTGGTTCTCCATACAAGTACTTCCGTATTGCCATTATGGGCAGTATCAGTAAAGATGAATCTATCAATGGTATTTCTACTGCTTTCCAACCAAGATGGCAGAACAAACTTAGATAAATACTTTTTTTTGCTAGATAATACAATAAAGGGTAGCAGTCCGTGATGGATAGCTACCCTTGCTTTATCTTAGTCTAAAACGGCTAATCATTTAAAATGGATGCAAAGCGATTCTTGCTCTTCCAGCCGAGCGGTTGCTGGCATCCTTAATCTTCTGTTTCTTATCCTCAGCAAGTGCCCAGAACCTATCAGCACCATCAGGATAAACAATCATTAACCACTCATATAAAGACTGGTTCACAATATAATCGTGAATGTATACCGTCATGGTATGCACACTTGTCTTCGAGAATCCACTTGGCATTCTCATGGCTAAATAATAGGCATCCTCATCATTTGTCGGGGAACCTATACACTCTTCCCACTCATTGGAATCAAAGCCACCTCCAAGCATTTCCATCTTGGTATATCGGTAAAGCATTTCCTTGCAGTCTTCTACCGCTGAATCAAGAATCCTTGCCAGTTTATCCCGATTACCATCCTCGCCCACATCATAGACGTTATGAATCAGGTGTGAATCCTCTACAGAACTGGAGATTGAATCAGCATAGGCAGCAGCCGTATTTCTGATGTCAAACACCAGTTCCTTCTTCTGAAGCTCTATCATTACCTTGTAACCAAGATTACATGTTCTGCATTCTTTCATACTCACCTCCTTTCTTATTCGTTAGGAGCCGTTCTGCTTGGTCTCTCACGTCTGTTGAAGGTCTCATGCAGATTCTTGATGGCTACAACAGACAATTCTGAATAAGTCTTCGACTCATTAGGATTGGTAATGATGAACCAATCCATCAAAGCCTTGTTGATAATGTAGTCATGGATAGAACTGGTAAGTGCATCCTTCAAAGCAAGCGGATAATTGGATGGAAGGGAGAGGTTAATGACAATATTGGTATCACCACTAATCAACTCGTTAGACGCAGTAGTACCATTGCCTGTTCTAACAGACTCACTCAACTCAACAAGCAGTTGACTATACGCATTCTGAATGCTACGCAAAGCCTGATTCTTGTCTTCATCATCATCACTTGCCTGAATATTGCTGGCAGCCTCAGCATCCATGTCAGCAGCTCTTCTGCTACGCCCAGTCAGGAATGCCTTGTTCTGGAAGTCATAAATGAGTTCACTCATATACAACGTTATCGTTAAATCTTTTCTTGGCATATTATGATATTTTTGTTCGTGTTGGTTTCTTCTTGAAAAACGCTTTATCCTTGATATCGAGCAATAATGCAGCAGCGTTATCTGCATATTCCTTCACCTTGTCGTTGGCAGTTATCTCACACCATTTCCCGATGATGCTGTTCACCAAGAACGAGTTGGCAGATGAGTTGATTGAACTGAGTAGGTTATCATCAAATCTGCTAGGCATTTCGAGTTGCCAAGTGATGGTTCCGTCTACTCCTGAGCCGCCTGAGATAAACCGTTTCAGCACGTTTCTCAGCGCATCCAGCGATTCATTGAAGAACCGCTCAATCATCGTCAAGTCTGCATCCGTCACAAACACTTGGTCAAATGCCGACTTACCATCCTCCAGTTTATTCTTTGCGCCTATGTAGGCAGTAGTCTTCGCTACCTCCTCATACACGTCACTTCTCTTGATTGTAATTATTAAGTCTGCCATTCTTTATCTTTTTATAGAGTTTATAACCTAAAACGACTAGCAAAACACAGAGTGCCCCAAATGACCAGATAGCATATTTCAACTGAAACTGCTCCCACTTGGATAACTCCTTCTCTACTGGGTACGGAACTGGGATGGAATCTCTTTTCAGGAAGGAATCCACCTTCACCTTATACACATTCTTGAAGATGGTCTTCTCATGCCAGCGTTCAAGAAAGCAAGTATCTTCCTTCTGTCTAAGGAAGATTGAATCACGAACAAATACGCTGTCAGAAGTATGCAACGTATCGTGTTTTACTACGTCCCGACATATAACTTTTTCCATCGGGACGTATTTTGTCTTGCATCCCGACAGAAGAAAAGCTATCAGCAACATACCCAAAACGTATATCAGGAGTTGCCAGAAATCAGTATCGTACCACTTCTTCATAAGCCTACACTTTAAGTGCTACCAATGCCCTCTTCAAATACTTGCGCCTTGACTCCAAACCGTAAGTGCCACCATTGATGGTCTTTGTTATAGCCTGAAAACTATCACTATCAGCAAGTTTATTCAAGTCGTGTTTCCACCACCACCACATCGCACTCTTTGTTGCGCCCAATGGTTTCTCCAGCAGTTCAGGATGCTCCATGATGTCACCAGTACAGTATTTACTGTTCTGATAAGCCTGATAGTTGGCTCTACCAGTAATCTGTATCAAACCTCTTCCACGATACTTGTAGCCGTCACCATCCTTCAAGTTTCCGAGCATATTCTTCAACTTGCCCACGTCATACTTGCGGAAATAGTCTCTGTTTCCTACTTCCTTAGTATACCTCAGTTCACTAGTCTCATGAGCAATCTGAGCCAAGAAATGAGCCATACGCTTAGGAGTATCAATATGGAACACCTCTGCATAGCCATTGATATAAGGAAGAAACGAATCCACCTTATTCTTCGCATTCGGCATAATCGCCAAAATCTGTTCTCTTGTTACCTTCATATTACTTGCCCTCCTTCACTTGTTTCAGCATACTTGCGAGTTCATCCTTCACCTTGCTCTCAAAGTTGCCTAGTTTTGTCTTGAAATAAACGTTTACACCGAATATTGCTCCAGAGTAAACCAATGTCTGACTGACATACCACAGTACACCATCAGACACCACATAATTGTTGAGAAAGAATGATAGGAAAGTGAGTACAACACCGCTCACTAGCATTCCTATAGCTGCACCATATTGCAATCCTTCACGTACATTTGGAGTCATATCTTATCTTTATATATTATTAATAATATGCAAAGATAAGAAATGAATCCCAATTAGTTACTTTATCCGTTTATTGTGTGCCATATTTTACTCGTAGGATGCAAGCAGTCAGGGTCTTGCAGATACTCGATAGCCATCAAAACCACCATTTCCTTCATTTCATCATCATCCTTACTGAATCTCTCCAGCAGCAGATGATGGTCACTCCTTAGAAGATTCATAGTTACCGCCAAGTCATAGATGGTATAGTCAGATATATCATCCTGATGCTTGTCAAAGGCTTCTCTTATCTCATTGTCCGAGAAGAAGGGAGCCATGTGCTTGGTTCCGTCAGCATCCTCATACCACATCTTGCTGATAGCATCATCGGCAAAGTGCTTATCAAAATGCTCTTCGCTCAACACACCATACACCATCGCACAAAGGTGATGCTCCTCCACATCGCTCAACTTGCATGAGAGATACTTGCCGACTGCCTTAGCTACTGCCAACATCTGTTCAGGAGTCAACTCCTGCTGATACTTTTCTACGAAATCTACAAAATCCATAATATAAAAATTAAAAGTTTATGATGCTGCAAAGATACCAATATCTTAAACGCAGCACCATAAACTCGTAGATATTTCTGTAGCTATCTGAATATCAGACAAATACAGTTACGATAAAAACACCTCCTTTCTTTATTCGTCCTTAAATCTGGTTCTCTTCTCTCCACCCCTCGTCCAGATGTCGTTTTTCTTGCGTTTCGCCACCTTTCCGATAACGTCATTCTCGTAAAGTTCGGGCTTGTCTTCCCTACCTTGGGTCTCCGTAGCAACACCACCATTCGGGTTGCCACCTTGGCTGGCATCAGGTTTTCCATTGCCATACCATTCCTTGTCACTTGGTTTGTCTGCTATCATAACTATAAATTAATCAATAATCACTAAACATTAATCACTAAACATTATGCAGCAAGCGGTGGATTCTGTCCATCAGGACTCACTCCCTGACCGCTCATCATCTGCTGCAACATCGCCTGAGCCTTCGGATTGCTCTGTGATGCCTGAGCAACTTGGGCTTGAAGCTGAGGAGAGAATCCTTGTGGAGTCTCACCATTCTGAATGGCTTGCTGGTTGGATGCAACCGATTGCAGCAACTCCTCTCCAAATGGGAAATCTCCTACTTGCAGTAACTGCTCCAGCGTGATAGCCTGATTCTGCCACAAGGTCATAAGGAACTCATTCGCCATCTGTCTATATACAGGTGTAGCCGTACTTTCCGTGATATTGATGTCAAACTCCACGTCTCTAATCTTCTTAGGGTCATAGTGCACAATCTGTCCTGCCCTACCAACAATATTGAAGTTACGAGCCACGTCATAGTACTGCTGCATATTCTTCACGGTCTTGTAAGCACCATCAATGATAAACTGGCTGAAAGTCTCCAAAATATCAAGCAGCGACATGGTAGCATTCTGTGTCTGCTGGGCATAAAGCGAACCGCTCGTACCTGATACTCCTGGTTTACCTTGCAGCGCACCATTCACTCCCGATATATCCTCGAAGAACTTCAACTGGTAGCTGAGCAAGTCACCGATACCGATATTCGTAGAGTTGTTCGCCACTTGCTGAGGAACCTGACCACTCTTGTTTGGCTTATATCTTACCACACCATTGAACCTACTCCACTCGTCACAGAAATCATCCCAACTCATATCGTCAGGCAGACAATCCTCAGGACAGAGCAGCACACCCTTGGCACTTGCACGCATGATGAAGTCATACATCGTGATAAGTCGGTTCACGTATCTCTGCTGGTCAATCACATCTTCCACGAAGCTGTGAATCTCGCCATCAATAAACGGATAGAACTTAAAGCAGTATGGATGCTCACCATGAGCATAAGGGGTCTCGCCTTCTCTCAGAATATCACCGAAAGGAGAAAGATAGTAGAAATGCCAGTAATCATCCATAAACCACTCAGCATCAATCAGAGGAATATCCTCTTCCATCATGCCAGCAGCAATACCTCGCCTGATTCTGTCTTTATTCTCTGCATCTACAATATCAGCCTTATCCTCAATATCAATCTTGAAATCATCGCCATTATTATAGTCATGGCATCGGTATCTCGGTTTACTCTCCTTGCGCCAAACCTCAATCACTCGGCAGAGTGAAGGGTTGGCAGGATTCATAAAGTCGATAGTCTTAGGGTCGAACTCACCAAATCGCTGAGTGCAGTCTGCAATCACGAAATCTCGGTTAGCCGCTAACCGGTATATCTCCTTCAACTTACGAGCCTCAGCAGGAGACTTGGCAAACTCTCTCAGCACGTTGCCGATGGTAATGTCATGCACCTCACCCAAACAACTCACGTCCCAACCACGGAAATCCCTCATATTGTTGTCTATGAAGAAATTGTTCGGGTTCACGTAGTCCGTCCAGCAATCCAACCTACCTCTTCGCCATCCATACTTTTTCTTATAGATAGCAGCACCGCTTATCAGGAACTCTTCCATGGTTCGGGCATCCAGTTCCGTCTCTCGGTTCAGTTGTCGGTTACATTGCAGCACCACACTCATAGTCTCGCCATAACGTTTCTCATCCTTATCTCTAGCATTGCAAGTAGGTTCCTTGCTCTGAGAGCGATACACTCCAAGCACATTCTTCACCAACCTACGGATAAGGTTGTTCTTCAATGGTTCGCTACCCTGCTCACGGATATAGTCTTCCTCCCTGATACGCTTAGTAAAGCCACACTTGCTTTTGAACTCAATGGTATCGCCCCACTGGTCTCCATAGCAGTATCGCTTGTTTCTCAGTCTTCGCTTACGGAAGTTATCCATGTTGTTATAGTATCGTTGAGCCTCCAGCAAGATAGAGAAGGCACGCTCGTAAGGCTTGTCAAATCGGTTCTTGGATGCCTTCACGCTATCCAGTTCTTCCTTGTCAAGTACCCTACTCAACGATAGCAGTTTTGTTTCTTCTTTCTTCTTTGCCATAATTTATGATGTTGTAGGTTCAACAATATGAGCCAGTTTTCTTGCCACTCCAAGGAATCCACTTGCGGTATCTGTATCACCAAGACTGACACACGTCAGGTAGCCAGCCATATACACGATAGAATCCTTCAAGGTTTCAGGCAAGTCAATATTACCACTACTGATAGAAGGCATACCCACATAGGTAAGCGATACGGTAGCCGTATTACTCTTGCTTGTGAAAAGTTCCAAGTACCGATTACCGCTATTATGAATGAGCGCAGCGATAGGTCGTTCAGGATTACCCCTTACTCCGAATCGGTTACACTGAATCTTGTAGGCATCATCCTCTTCTGTGATTATCTCAGCCGAGCGGTTCCAGTCACTAGCCTTCACGTTAAGGAGTCTAATCATGTCGGAAGGCAGATAGACAGTTCCCACATAAGCACCATTTGATTCAGCCCAAGCAGTATTCAATCCATCGAAAGTCTTACCATCCAGCATACTGGCAGGAGCATCCTTCAATATGATTCTTGCTGCATCTACTATCTTACTCTGAATCAACTCGCCTTGAGACAAGGTATCAGAATCGGTAGGAGTCAGCAAGCCAGCAGACTCTTGGTTTCTATCCAAGAGCACCTTCACTTCTTTCACCAGTTCAGATACAGCATACGTACTCATTACTCCAGTCCTTCTAGTTCAACACCCTTTTCCTTAGCAATATCCAAGATGTCTTCCTTGGTCTTCATCTTGGAACGACTCACACCGAATGTCTCAGCCAGATAGTCCTTGGCATCCTCAACGTCCGTCACTACGTGTGTCTTCTTCTCGTCAGCCACTTTCTTCTTTGCCTTGGCAGCAGCCTTCTTCTTGGCTTCCGCAGCTTCCTTCTTCTCGTCAATACTCTCTACCAAGAAGAACTTGTCGTTGAACCAATAATGAGACTCGATAGCCTTCTGCACCTTAGGGTCTCTTGTCATATAGACACTACAGCCCATAGTCTTACCCTCAAAGACGATACGCATTCGCTCATCACCTACCATAACGCTGAATGCCAAATCAGTACCAGCTTGATATTTATTAAACATGATTATACCTTATTATATATGTGTTACTAAAAAAGGGATGGGGCTAGTGCCCACACCCCTCACTATTTGATGAATAAATTTGTAATTCTACTTGCTGTTAGGCAGCAGCCTTGTTCTCGTCATTTTCAGAAGTGTCATCTGTTGCAGGAACCGCAGCAAGGCGCATACGAGCATGTGCCTTAGGGTACTTCAAATAGAGACAAGCTACCTCCTGAATAACTACAGCATCGGTGTTACGGATGCCAGCCTTCTTCAAGTCGAGCACGTTTCTAGTCCAAGACAAGTGTACTCGCTTAACCAAGAACTCAGGGTCAAGAGCAAAGCCGCAGTCGCTCATACCGAAGATGTCAAACAACTCAGAGTGAATCATCAACACCTCACCGAAGTCAGTCTCCCAACTCTTGAACTTCAAGTTCCAAACCTCAACGGTGTCCTTCAAGCGGAACTTGTCAGAATCAATCTTACTGAATGCGCTCACGAAGTCTGAACCAGCAATAATCACCTTGCGCTTGTTGCCGATACCAGTGCCCACAAACAAATCTTTGGAAATGTCAACCAACTCCAAATCAGTAATTACTCGCTCATTCTTGTTACGACCTTTCTTGATTTCATCAGCAGTAGCCACATGACCTACTTCAATGTCCTTACCAGCCATCCACCAGATACCCTTGGTAAACCACTGGGCAGAGTTGTTCTTGGTAGTATGCTTGATACAAGCCATATCACCGAAGAGATAAGTACCTTCCATCGCAAGACGCATATCATAGATACTATCCTCCTCGATGTCAGAGAAATCCCAGTCTACTCGCTTAGCAGCAATCTTATTAAAGGTACTCTCCTCTACCTGAATCATGAAGTTCTGGCAGTACTGAATCTCAGAATCAGGAAGGTTGTTGAAACGACCCGTCTGTACATCCAACTCACCGCAACTCTTCGCCATACGGATAAGCACCTGACCCTTCTTCAAAACAGGAATGCCGATAGCCTGCTTGTTGACCAACTCGCCATTTACAGCATACACAATAGGATAACCCTCTGTATCTTTACCGCAAACGCAAAGTTCCAAATCAGGAGTAGGAGCATCTTTAATTGTTGAATAAGCAACACCCTTATAGTTTGTAATCGCCTTCACATCTACCACTCGGATGGTATCATCCAGAGTAAACATTTCAGGGTCTTCTACCTTCAATACCATAGATGTACCAGTACTCTTCAAGGTATCCTCCTTGACGGTTGTCTTGATAGGACGTGTACCGATACTCCAATACTCAACTACAAACGAACTAGCAGACTTGGTTGTCGCATAGCGTGAAATCTGGTCAACTGGAGTAGCCATCGGACGAATCTTGGTAATCTTGTCGTTGATGTCGTTCTCATAGAACTCCGTACCATTCTCGTTAAAGTGCTCTCGACCTTTTCCCTCAGTAGCGATACCATCATCCTGACGAGCAGCACCGCCATTGCCAGCATCATCGGCAGCAGTAGCACCACCTGCCTCAGCAGCATGACCACTCTCAGTCGTACCACCATCAGGCAGAGCCGCCTCAGCCATGATAACCTGACCATTCACTCCAAAAATAACTGCCATAACCATCAGGAAGACGGAAAGCAGCCGATTAAATGTACTTTTCTTCATTGTTATCCTAAATATTAATTAAACATTATATATTATCTTTTTACCTTATCGAATTATCGAATGTGTGTTCTCTTCTCGTTGCCACGCTCCCAGATGTTACCCCTACGTGATGCCCTGCCTAGCGCACCAAGGTTAGGCTGGTTATCTGTCTGATTGGTCTCCGCATTGGCAGAATCAAGGTCAGCAGTACCATCGCCCTTCTTTCTCAGTTCAAGGTTCTTGACGTGCTTGCTGTTCTTGCCACGAACCTCTCCCTCATGGGCTGCATCAGCCACATCAGTATCATGGTTCTTTGCCTTGATGAAAGCAGTAATCATTTCCTCGGTAAACTTGCCAGTCACCACATTACGCATAGTCTGAAAACACTGGTCGATGGCATCGTTCACAGCTTCCTCGCCATACTTCTCTTCCAACTTGTCGAACACCTCATAGCTGGAAGGCATGTTCTTGTCATACTCCTCCTGCAATTTCTTGCCGTTGGCAGCATTCTGCAAGAACTCAGACTGAGCCGATGCAATCTCATCCGCATTATCAGGGTCTGAATAGTAGTCAATGGCATCCTCACCATGTGTACGAATCAACTCGGCGTAAGGACTCTTGCCAGCCTTCATTGCTTGAAGGAAGGTAGCCGCCTCAGGGTCACTACCCAGCCAATCGCCCATCGCCTTTTCGTTATCCTTGTAACCCTGCAAAGCCTTCTGGTCGGCATCATAATCATCATTGATGGCTCCATACATAGCTTCATCATCCGCATACTCCGTATCAGGGTGTCGGGTCTTCAAACGCTCCAAAGCCAAGTCTCTCTTGGTCTTGGTATCTTGCTGTTTTGCAGCACCAGCATTCTGCTCAATATTTGTATTTTCGTCCATATATATATGTGTAAATTTATAAATCAATGCCCAAAATTAATGCTTTTTCCCGATTTTCATCTTTTATCCGTTAATTTAGTCTAATCGGATGCGACTAATTCAATACTTTTTTGTATATTTGCATGGTCAGATATGAAATATAAGGATTCACGATGCTATTATATACAGGAACGTGATGCTGATTTATTGAGGGCTTACAAGGAAATTATAAAGGTAAGAGACAATATCAGACTCTCAGAGATTGAGGACAAAATTGCCCAATCTCCGAGCAGGAGGTTTTGGGTTTCAGAAGACCGTGCTTATATAGTCATATTAGACTTACTGAAAGGAAAACCTCTTGATAACATGATACCAACCCGAAAGGCTATGTATCAGGAGATTTTCAGACGATTCCAGATTCATAAGAGTAATGAGCCATATCTGAGTAATATGGATATTATCAAACGTGTATGTGCTGAAAAAGCACCCAGTTTCTACTTGACTCCTCAAAGCATACACGTAATTCTTAGCAGGGTGAGAAAGGAGGAGAAGCAAAGATGCTACGAGAGACGAAAGAAAAGATTGCGCTTTATGCTGGGTACATTATAATAATGTGTATCACTTTTCTTGGATATGATGGCATGGGTCTCTTTGACGATTGTTCTATTCAGAACCGACTAAGCTACCCTTTCTTTCATCAGAACATCTTTCATGCAGCCATCAACCTTTATGTCTTCCATCAATGCTACCGAGCCATCCCTTGTGGCATCGGTCACTTGGTGGTGTTCTATCTCATAGCCATCAGCTATCCCTTCACCTCATCCGTACCAATTATCGGTCTCAGTGGATTTATCTATGCTTACATGGGCTTTATCACCCCCTACGTGGAGAATAAGGTAAGATACAATCTCACCATTCTCCTATATATCTGTGTTGGAATCTTCTTCCCTTGCATGGCAGTTGGAGTCCACATCTATTGCTATGTACTTGGTCTGTTGTGGGGTTATCTAAATGCACCGCTATGCCAAGACAAGTAACCGCCAAACTGACTGATGCTGTAGACAAACACGTATTGGGCATCCTGAAGGAGAACGAGAAACGCATCAAGGAAATCAACACACCATTCAATCCTATCAAAGGTGAAGGTTGTGGAGATAAACGATTCCTGCTCTTCCTTCCCGACTTCCCGATACAGAGACAGCAGCTTCCAGTTTCCATGAAGAAGATTCCGCTCGTCAAGATGCTCATCGAGTTGGGTAGCTGCAAGGCAGTAATCGAGGAACTGCACAAGGATATAGACGAGCCGTACGACCTAGAGGAAGAAATGGAGCAACTGGTGGAGCAGTTCACTCGCATCAGGATGAAACACGACCCTTTCTTCTTCTTTGCCACATTCATCTATATCAAGCCGAAAGGTGGAGGTCTCCCCTTCCGCTTTGTGCTCAGAAGACCGCAGCGCAGACTGCTCAGGTGGCTGGAGGAGCGAAGAAAGAAGAATCGCCCTATCCGTCTCATCCTGCTGAAAGCCCGACAATGGGGAGGTTCTACGGTTATTCAGATGTACTTCCTCTGGTTGCAACTCATGTGGCAGAAGGGTCTCAATTCGCTCATCGTGGCTCAGGTCAAGGACACAGCAGAAACCATCCGAGGTATGTTCGAGGAAGCTCTGAAAAACTTCCCTACTAAGTTCCTATATGAAATGGGAGAAGCATTCTCTGAGAACGAACCGAAGTTTGTTGGAGTAGGAACATCAGGTAATGTGAAGAAGGTTCCTCAGCGATTCTGCAAGATTAAGGTGGGTTCCATGGAACGACCGTTATCAGCCAATGGCGAAGACTACAACTTGGTTCACCTTTCCGAGGTGGGTTTGTGGAAGAAGACGGATGGAAAATCTCCTGAGGAGGTAGTACAGAATGCTACCAATGGTATCTTATACCGACCATACACGATGATTGCCTATGAATCCACCGCCAATGGTACTGGCAACTTCTTCCACAAGGAGTGGCTTGCGGCAGTCAAGGGAGAATCTCAGTTTGAGCCGTTCTTTGTTCCTTGGTACGAGATATACGATATGTATCATCTTGAATTTGAAAGCAAGAAACAGAAGGTAGAGTTTGCCAAATGGCTATATGAGAACCGAAACAACACCAATACGATGTCCGACCGAGAAGAGCCATGCACCTATCTTTGGAAATTATGGACACTGGGTGCTCCACTCGAAGCCATCAACTGGTATATTGCCGAGCGCAAAAAGTTCACCGACCATGCCGATATGGCTGCTGGCTACCCTACCGATGATATTGAAGCATTCAAGCATTCAGGAGCCAAGGTATTTGCCGAAGACAAGGTAGACAAGTTCCGCAAGGGATGCCGAGCACCTAAGTTCATCGGTGATGTTTATGGTGATTTCTACAAGGGCAAGAAGTGTATGCAGAATATCCGATTCTGTGAAGACAAGCAGGGGCAGTTGTGGATATGGAGCAAGCCTGAGACCTTTGATGATTGCAAGGTGATAAACCGCTATCTAGTCGTAGTGGATATTGGTGGACGTAGTAAGAATGCCGACTGGTCTGTTATCTGTGTCTTCGACCGCTATTGGATGATGGAAGGTGGCAAGCCGTATGTGGTAGCACAGTGGTATGGGCATATTGATATGGACTTGCTGGCATGGAAAGCGGCTCAGATAGCAAAATACTACAACGATGCTCTGTTGGTGATTGAATCCAACACCTTGGAGACGAAAGACAAGGAGCACATCTTGGAAGGTGGCGACCAGTCTGAGTTCATCCTGAATCAAATCAAGGACGTATACGACAATCTCTATGCACGCAAGCAGAGTGAATCAGACATCAAGAATAAGGTTCCAGTGAAGTACGGATTCCATACCAATGTAGCAACCAAGCCAATGGTTATCTCTGTATTGGTTCAGACTATTCGCGAACAACTCTATGTAGAGCGAGACGATAGATGCTTGGATGAATATCTCACATACGAGAAAAACGGAACGGTATACGAGGCAGCAGATGGCAAGCACGATGATTTGCTAATGACCAGAGCCATCGGACTACACATCTGTTTCAATGAAATGGAAATGCCAAAGATGATTTACTATCAGACAAAAGTAATGACAAGAAAGGTTTCTGTTTCGGCAGCAACCATCATATAGTTTCACGAATAAATAATTACGATTATGAAAGTAACAAAGATTTTCAAGCGCATCAAGTGCGAAATCATGTATCGCCAAGCTACGGCTAAGGCAGACTACGCATCAAAGAAGAACAATGGTGAAATTTTCTACGTCCTTCCTACGCAGAAGGGCAACCTCATGATTATGAACCGCTCACTCTTCGAGGCATTCAAGAAGACCAAACTGGTAGACAACGACATGAAGGTCAGAGACCTCTTCAAGGATTGTGTCTACCATACCAACTGCAAGAGTGAGAAGGGAAAGCGCAGCCGCAAGCGCAAGTTCCTCCGCTGGAAGGGCTTAATCTAAAATTATTATGCCCTAAATAAACGGATAAAAGATAGGTAGAGAAAATTCTGCCTATCTTTGCCTATTATTAATAATGTGTACCAAATATGATTTATAAAATAGTACAAGGAAATAGTTTCAAACTCCACATCATGGTGCGGAAGATGGACGTATCGAAAGAGTTCCAGCGACTCGTTGACTTCGATATGAATCTTGCTACCGACATCAGGGTTGTGTTGTCTGGCTGTTTCTGCAATACAATTTCTGTTCCAGTACAATTAGCAGGAATCCAAGGCAACGTACTGATATGTGACATTCCTTCCACCCTTGATTATGGCAACTATAACGTCAGGGTATCATGGAAGTATGATGGTAGCGAAATGGTCAGCATCGAGCGCAACCTTCTGAGAATTGTAGAACATAACTCTATGAGTAATGTTCCTATCGGCATCACGGAAGGTGAACATACTGGCTTATTCAACCTTCGCTACTACATCGTGACCGAGAATCAGTCTACTTGCCCTATTTCTTTTATCGTTGATAACGCTAAGTTCAGCTATACCATCAATGGGGAAACTCAAATGGTGGAGAGTCAGGAGAATTTTGTGATTAACGGAACTGTCAGCAACGGAAAGAAACTGGAAGCTCAGTTCATGCCTATAGAAGGTTTCAGCATCGGTCAGGTAAAGGTTATCATGGACGGAAAGGACGTTACTGCTGAATATTACAACAGCAACACCCACAAGGTCTTCATCCCAGCCGTATCAGGCTATGTCACCATCACGGCAAGCGGAACCGTCAAGGCAAGCTATTATGGAGCTTCATCTGCCAAGAACATGAGCGAGTTGAACATGGAAGACCTTACGCTTATGGAAGGCACTCTTGTCGGTCAGACTCTTACCATCACAACCACGGAAGAGAAACCATACATCTGGTTTGCAAGCCGCCAGCCGCTCATCTTTAACCAATGCGGTTTCGAGACTTCCATGAACACCACAAAGCTAGGTGACCTCTACTATTATTGGTCAGACGAACTTGTTGCTGGTGACGATAACGAATATCAAATTAAACTAAAAGAATAATATGGCAGAAAAGAAAAAATACAACAGCATCCTCATCAGTGGGCGCAAAGACCAGACTCTGACATATTCAAAGTACGTCAAAGACGAGGAATCGGGAGAATCCGTCAAGGAATCGCTCGATAAGAAAGTCAATGTCACTGATGAGTTAACAACTCAGCAAATCAAGGATGGTGCTATCACCAACGAAAAGATGGCTGCTGGTTCTGTTGATAACACCAATCTCCAAGATGGTTCTGTCAGCAACGAGAAACTGGAGGATGGGAGTATCACCAATAAGAAGTTGGCAGAGAACTCCATCACCAAAGACAAGTTGCAGGATAAGACCATCGGTGTAGAGAAGTTAGACAATGAACTTCGTCAGGCTATTGCCGCAGCCACTGGTCTTCCTGAGGATTTGGTAGAAACCATCCAGAACGTAGATGATACGCTGAAAGACCATCAGAGCCAGCTAGATGATAAGCAATCGCAGATTGATGATAAGCAGCAGCAAATCACCGCCAACGATGAAGACATTTCTTTGTTGCAGACTCGCAGTACCCAGATGGAAGAAACCATCAAGAGTATAGCCGCTACTGGTGGTGCAAGTCAGGCTACAGCCGTTACTTATAATAATGAGAAGTCAAAACTTACCGCAGTCAATATCCAAAGTGCAGTTGATGAGGTCGTAGATAAGGTAGCTATCAAGGACGAGGAAGGAGCCTTGGTAGAAACTCCTTTCCGCTATATTCAGAACGAGGAATTTATCTTTGCCAAGGTAGACGCAGAAGACAAACTTCTCTTTGGTATTCAGTGGGATGGTACTCCAGTATTTGGAAAAACAAGTGCTGTAGAGGATAGATTGCAGTCACAGGTAACTCTTCTTGCAGAGAGAGTATCAACTATCATTGGTGATGAGGACACAACCAATGTCATTGACACCATGAATGAGTTGAAGAAGTTCTTTGCTGAGATAGAGAATACAGAGACTCTTCCTGGCATTTTGGCTAATCTTGATAAGACAACTATTAAGGATGAAGAAGGAAATGTTCAAGATACTCCATTCAGAGTAATCGAGAATGAGGAGTTTATCATGGCTGTAGTAGATTCTGAGGATAGGATTATCTTTGGTATCTACAGAGAATCTGGCAAGCCTTATTTCCCACTCAATGAAATGTATCACGTTGAACAGAATGAAGAGTTTTTCGCAGTCTGGCTTGATGCAGATGATAAGGTACTTCTTGGAATCAGAAGAGACGGAGAAATCATCGGAAAAATCCATGCTGTCAATGCTTTGAAGCAAGTTATCTCACAGCTTCAATCAGACCTTGCATCATTGCAGGAGAAGGTAGGTACAATAGATACCAACCTCAAAGAACTCCTTGATGTCTTCTCTTTGCAGGATAACGAGGAATATCTTGCAGTTGAGCAAGATGCAGAAGGTAAGGTATTGTCTTCAACAAATCCAGATGGTAGCCATTATATCCACAACGCTAAGTCTGAGACTATCCCGACAGAGTTTTCTCATATTGAAGACCCAGAAGGAAGAACTGAGATTACTACAGATGCAGAAGATAAGATTCTTGGCTATAGAGACCAAGCTGGTACTCGTCATGAGCACAAGATTTCTGCCAAACACCTAGAATTATCTAATGAAGCAGCCAATGAGGTTAATAATGCTTTCAAGTCTGCTGGTATCAAGATGGAGAATCCATCAGATTTCAGCAAGGATAGCCATATAGAATTGCCTATCCCTAGAATTGCAGCACAAGTAAGAATATATGCACCAAAGCTGCCAACTACAAAGCAGGATGATATTGAAGCAGAGATAGAGTACAATGACAAGGACGGAAACTATTTCCGTAAGCCAGTAATCTTGAATGCACAAGGTTCATCTTCAATGTTATATTATGTAAAGAATATGGCTATAGATATCAATGATGGCAGCGAGATTAAGTTTGGTGATTTCCCGACACAAGATAGTTTTCACTTGAAGAAATACTATATTGATTCTTTTCGTGGGCAGTGCATAGTTGGATATTGGCTTATGGAACAAGTTTATAAAACTCATCCTGTAAGTAAGCAATATCCTTATGATTATTTATATTCAAAAACAAGTACAACAGATGGACTGGGTGAAACCAAAAAAGATTTCTTTACTGGTTCAAAGTGTCACCCTGATGGATTTCCAATCATTATTACTTGGGTTAACACAAATACACAAAAAGAAACTTGGATGGGAGTGTATGCGTGGAATCTAAAAAAATCCAAAGAGGTTTATTATGCTGATAAAAAGGAAGCAAATAATATTATACTTGACGGAGTCATCGATAATACTGCTTTGTGGGGTGGTAATATAAATTGGGGTTCTTTTGAAATAAGAAACCCTAAGTCTCTTAAAGATATTGATGAAAATAAATATGATGGAGACAATCCCAAGGAACTGTCTAATACTGATAAACTCAGTAAATCAGTAAAAGAAAAAGTAGTTCGTTTATCGGCAGCTTTAAATGATATAAAAGGGAACCAAACAAGAGAAACTTTTGAAAAATATTTCATTGTAAATCCTTTTATAGATTACTTCTTAGTAAGTCAACTGATTTATAATTGGGATGGTTTCGGAAAGAATTGGATATGGTGTACGTGGGATGGAACCCATTGGACTCCTACATTATATGATGTTGATAGTATTTTTGGCTTATACACACAAGGTATTTCCGTTAAAGAAGAAAGTGCCACATCAGAAATACTAGGTTCGACAACAGATATACCTTCTGGATATTTAAATATATTGTATTCAGAGGATATTAAGAATAGATATAAAGAATTAAGAGATTTAAATGTTTTCTCTGTTAACAATGTCGTTACACTATTATATAAATGGCTTGATTCTGTAGGGTATGACAACTTAAAAAAAGATTTAGCTTTATACAACGAAACTCCATCTTATAGAAATTCTAACACTTCAAGTAAATGGAAATACGTAAAATGGTCATGGGTAGAAAATGTACCAACAGCTTTTGAAATAGATAAGTCTTATAAAAAAGGTGATATGGTATATTTCCATGGAGGTGTGTATGAAGCACAAGAGATTGTTGTCGGGGAATACCCATGTAGTCCTCTTTACACACATTACCCAGTTGTCGGAGGTTTCCATAATTCTGTATATCGTGTTGCTAATTGGCTAGAAAAAAGAATCGATTTTTTAGATAATACATATAATTATAATAAATAATAAATAATAAAAATATGGGAAAGTGTTTAATAACAAAATTGCAAGGAGTTGTTGATAATGATTCATTGCCAAGAATGGAAGAATTAGTTATTCTTCCTCAAGAAGATAAAATTCAATTATCGCTAGGTTTTACAGAAGGCACTACTATTAGAACCTTCGGTGATGCGTACTTTACAGATGTAAATTACGTACAAAACTTGGGGACAACTAAAGAATTAAAAGCATATAATAATGGTAATTGGGGAGACCCTGTTTATGTCAAGATTGTAAATAATGGAGGTTTAAAAGTTCCGATTTACAAATTAAGAGTATTTGTAAATACCAAAGGAATCGGAGACTATAGCCGTTTGGCATTTGCTTCACATGATAAGTCTAGATTTAAATTTGATTCCGAAGATAATTTTGATTTTGCAAGATTTTCTAAAGAAAGTTCTTTTGGATATATAGTACTGAATAGAACAAAAAAGCAAGATATTTCTTGTATAAACTCAATAAATAATTTTTCAGACTCGCTGGATTTACGAAACTCATCTATGTATGGAGATATTTCTGTATTTAAAAAATTCCCGAAATTTAATTCATTTGTTTCTCCTACAACTATTAAAGGTGAAGTTTCTCAAATAAATGGATGTCAATTGTTATTTGGTTCTGCAAGTTTTGTTCCATGCACATGGAAGCAAACTCGTCCAACAACACATCAGATTATGGCTATCCAATATGCTGATTTTGGAACAGACCTTGATAAGATGCTAAATGATGAATCTGCATGTGTTGCAAATACACAAAGTGAAAGTTGGTTTAAGAGTATCAACTGCAAAGGAACTCGTACATCAGCATCAGATGCGGCTGTAACAACATTGCAGCAGAAGGGATACACCGTCACAATCACTTCTGCATAGGTCTTACAAGTTTTACATAAAAGCAAAGAAAGGAAACACAAGATATGAATAAGTTAACAAAGAAGTACAAGGTAGTACATGAGGGAACCAAGATGGTGCTCCCTCTCACAGTGGAAGGTGACAATGCTGAGGTGTTCCCAGCAGTAAATGCCACCGCAGTAGAGTTTGATACATACTCAGAAGCCAAGGCTTACGTAGATGAGCATAACTTGGTATATGAGGAGCCAAAGTATGGGGAGTAAACCATATAGATAAAGAAGGGAGTGTTGTTTAGCACTCCCTTTTCTTGTATTTACTATTCAAATTTTCTGTTCCTATTTTAACTTAGGCAAACTATCATCATCTACTGTACCAGGCAGTTTAATTACCAAGCACTCATTTCCTGACTTCTTTAAGCATAAACTACCAAAAACAAGAAACGCAATATCAACAATAGGCAGGAATATACTCATTAGGATATAATCAGAAACTGGTGCGTCTATATGTATTGCCAAAGCAATAAATGCAGCATCTATGATGATGCACCCAAGTATGCCTATAATATAAGCTATAATTTTCCTCTTCATAAGTTTGAATGTTTTATTGGTGCAAAGATAACTAATTATTTCGGTTTGTCTCTATCAATTAACATTCTTAACACTCGAAACATCAAAGAATTTCTCGCATAAACTCCCCATCATATAACATGGTTCCTCGCTCAGCATATCTATCCCATCCTGCTCACAGATATGCGCTACAACATGAAGAAGCTCATGACCTATTGTATTGATGATACTGCCATCTGATTCACACTCCCCAATGGCAAGCACACTCCTTCTTTCGGATAGGTTGGAATAGGTAAGACCTCTGTCTACACTCTCTTTGGCTAGATGTTCGTAGGCTTCCGATAACGGATTTCCTTTACAGCCAATATCCGAAAGAGCATGGCATATCTCATCGGCATCAGGTGGCTGATAACCTATGAAACATACTATGCTCCAATCGTACTTCGGGAGTTCAATCACTCTTCTCATCATAACACATCTTCCCAAGGAATAGGCACACCATTATGGCAGCAGTCGGCATAGAATCGGTTGAAGATGAAACCATCCTTCTGGTCGGCATCATCCACCATATCCTTGATAAACTGGGCTAGCTGCTCCTCATCCTTGATGGAAGACTTGTAGAAGTCTGCCCTCGCCATATTCGCCACATATACATGGTCGTAGCCAGCCTTATTCTTTACTTCTACTCCCTGACCAAGTAGAAGGGAATCCACCTTCTCCTTATCCCAAAACGAGACACTTACATCACGCTTGGAGGAAGGGTCATACTTGTACATCAGGCTCACCGCCCACTCGCACATCTTCTTGCTGAAATGATAGCCATTGTATCTGAGATAAGAAACCATTCCCTCAGGTTTGAGGTCATACATATCCAATGGCATTCTGCATTTTCCCATATTGCTGAATATTAAAGGGAGTCTGGTTCCGACATAAATGTCACTACCAAAACTCCCAAGTTAAACATTAGCGACCGCCACCATTGTAGCCGCCACCACCTCTTTCACCATAGCGGTTCGGGTAGTTCCAATCATCGTTGACGTTGTTGAATCTACGTCTGTTCTCACGCTCTTCACGTTCCTCACGCTCTCTTCTCCAATCGTCACGATAATCAGGCATACGCTCACCCATACGCTCCTGCTTCATCTTTTTCAGACAAGACATAGCCTTGCTGCCAAAACCAAGCATGGACTCGATGTTGTCATACAAATCATCGAACTTATCTTCTGTAATCTCAATCATTACCATAATCTTCTTACCTTTATTAGTTCTTACTGAGCTTCAAGGCATCAGACAGAAGAGATTTGATTTCGGATAGCGTACCCTTCACTCCGTTCATGTCAGATTTCAGGTTACTGATGTCCTGCTCTTGCTGCTTATCCTTGGCAATCTGAGGATTGAGTTTGGCTAGTATTTCATCACATGATTCCACTACTGCCTTATTGTAGTCAACACTCTCCAAGATGCCTTTTGCTTGTCTGAGCATGGAATCAACCTCAGCACACATAGCATCACGGCTATCACTGACCACCACGCCATTAGTTCCTGAGTTGGCTATCTGAGCGGTGGATGGCAGTTTCTCGAAGTTGAGTTGCTGTTCTCCAACCTTCACCTTTACATCAACCGTTGTGTCGAAGTTCGGCACTTGATTCGGGATGTAAGTTGTCGGGAACTTCTGCTGAGGGTCACTTACCGATATAACCTGACCGATTCTGAGAGTCGGTTTTTCTCCTCCCTTGTCTAATATGTAAAAAAGGGAATTTTGTCTTAAACCTTGAAACATTTTCTTTCTCTTTTATAGGGGCAGACATTGCTATCTGCCCCATTGTTAATACTCTGTTAGCCACCAGTTGGTTGCTGAAACCCAAGCAGTCGGATTGTTCCGCTCTTCTTGTTGATATAGGCTAGAGCTTCCGTAGTGCTTGAAAGACCCGCTCCAGTTACAGCAGAACCAGTATGGTCTACCACGGAAGACTTAGTTGTGCCAGCCGTTGTTGTTCCACTTGTAGTTCCGCTAGTAGTGCTGATGGTTGTTGCACCATTGTGTGGCACTACAATCTTGACTGGAAGGTCTTCGCCAGCAGTAGGCACTCCCTGATGAATCTTTAGCAGTACGATACTCTCACAAGGTAAAGCCTTGTAGCAGCTAGGATTGATACCGAAGTCTACACTCTCGTTGGTTACTTGAAGTGCATTGGTCTTCAATTCATAGATACCGCCAATATCAACTCTCTTGATAGGATTCCGTCTCCTGACCATTGGGAATAATGGGCTGAAAGGATAGTTTAAAGGGAACATAGTTACCTCCTTTCCTTTAACAACCACAACCTACGGTTGATGCTGCGTTGGCTGCTGCTACATCACCAGCGTATGCTCCCATAGCTGCTGCTTGGAACACCTCTGGATTGTAGGTCTTCAACTGAGGATATGGTACAGATACGGTATTAGGCAACTTGCACTTGATGCCAGCTACCTCTGCTTGCAAGGCTGCAAGGGCAGCATTCACTGGAGTAATAATCTGTGCTTGGTAAGCCTGCAAAGCCTGAGTCTGGTGCTCATTGGAAATCTGTGCTACAAGAGCACTATTCTTCTCACGAAGTGCATCAAGTTTGTCCTGCATTGCCTGAGTCTGCATCTGGTCGAGTTTACCCATCAAGGCAAGATGGTTAGACTGGTTGGTGTCACGCAACATCAATGCGTTTGCATTGGCATTGTCGTTGATGGCATGAGTCTGCTGACAGATAGCCAACTTGCTCTCATAACCCTGAGTAGTGATGTTGTTGTTGGTCTGGCAGCAGCAGTTGGCAATCTGCTGAGCAATCTGCATATTACCCTGCTGCAAAGCATTGATGGTCTGCATACCGCTCATACCAACCTGATTACCTACACTCTGAACCTGAGAAGTCAAGGCAGAAATGGCACTCTGAATCTGACCTTCGGTACAGTTCAACTGAGTAGCCAAATTGCTGAGAGCATTACGATTGCCACCGATGGCATCCATCAAAAGGGCACGACCATTGTCGTTGTTAATCTCGTTAGCAAGACCGCCACGACCATTATTGCCGAAGCCGCCCCAACCATTACCTCCCCAGCCCATGAGGAAGAAAAGGAAGATTACCCACATGAACCATCCACCTTCGCCACCGAAACCATTGTTTCCCTTCATGGCAAGGAGGACATTAGGGTCAACACCCTGCTTCTGGAGCAGAGGCGCAAGAAGACCGAGCATCCCATTGTTAGATGTTGAGCCTTCATTTCCGAATACATACGTTTTACTTTCCATATTATCCTGAATCTTTTGTTAAACATTAATTGATTAATACTACGTAACGTTACGAGCACAAAGATACGAATAATATGGATAGAGATTGATAAACTCGTAAAAGATTATATAAGTGCCTGATGAGTAAAGATTTACGGTTACGGGAAAGGTCATAAATATACAGGAGAAGCAATTGGGTCTCTCCTATATATAATAAGGTGTAGCTGTTTCTAGAGATTTATTCCATACTTCCGTGATAGCTTACGGAAGAAAGCCTTCTTGTTGGAGAAGTATCGGATGAGCGATTTATTCCACTTCTTTTCGTGTCCGAACTGGTCATGGATGCCTTCGGGTATCTTGCCATCGTGAACATACTTCTCAAAGGATGAGATAGACTTGCCCATTTCGTGAGCACACCAGCCCTTGTTGGCTTGGGTATCATTCATCATGGCAGTAAGGAGTGCCACAAGTTCCATATCTCCTTCCGACAGACCGCAAGGGATAGGCTTGCCCTCTGCTTGGGCAACTGCTGATTCATGTGCCTTATCTGCGAGAGCACGAAGTCCAGCTTCGATGATGCTGTAATTTACCAATTGCGACATAAGCGTATAAAATTAAAATGATTGTAATCAGGAACATATCACAATAGTACATCTGATTCGTGATAACGATGGAACCATACATGACGTGAATCACATTGACTCCTGCAATATAGAAAATCGGAATGCGCCACTCCACGCACAATCTGTGCAGTACCTGACCTTTCCAAAGAGAAATCGGGTATAGGATATAAGTGATGAAGTAGAAGAACCAGACAGGTTCCTCATTCTCTTCATACCATAGTGTTATCTCCATCTTATTGTCATAGAACTGCGATATACCATACCATCGCATAAGCATGACCAAGATAGGCGCATACTTGAAATAGAGTAAGTCAGTCTTAATCTTACTACGTTCTGGGAGAAGTTTCGTTATCTCTCCAATTAACTTCTTGACTCGTAGGTCTTCGTATTCATCTTGTTTCATAAGCCTTCATTTTTAAGTTTACAATAATTGGATATTCTTTTGTTGATGTAATCACCTGAAATTCAAATATTCTTAGATTTTGCAAATATACCAAGAAATAATGGAAACACTTTAAATTATAATATTTTTAATAGTTAAACTTTATAAATCTTACAGATTGATATATTTGCACAAGAAATAGAGGTAAAAAGTTTCAGATTGAAAGCAATTATCCCCCGAAAGCCTAGTACTTTCAGGGGATAGTCATATATGTATTACTTCTTAACCTTCGCCTTCTGGTTAGCCACAACTACCTTGTTAGCCTTTTCCAGCACGGAAAGAATCTTCTTTCTAAGGTCACGAATCTGCTTCATGTCCTCAGCGTTGTAGGCATCCTTGCCATCATCCAAGAAACCTTTCTTCAACTCGGAAATCTCCTGCTTATCAAGGGAAATCTCGTCAATGGCATCAATAGCAGCCTTGTTGGTGTTGTAGTAGCCATCGCTCTGACTAGGAGCCGTATCAACCAAGAGGTCATAGGAAGTCTTGAATCCGTTCAGTTTGGTATAGAGTTGTTTCAGCTTCAAGTCCTCGAAATCATCCTTCGGAGTAGCGTGAGCCTTATATATATCCTCGGCATTTAACTTGTGAGGTCTATACTCCTCCCCACTCTCCTCAGCACGTTCCTTCTTCTTGTCTTCCTCGTACTTCTTCACCTTCACATCATCCTGCTTGTACTGCTTATAGTCCTCAGAGCCGTAGAACCGCTCCAGCATAGAGTAATCGCCATCCACCTTAGCTTGTTTCTTCAACTTGCTCAGGGTATTGGCTGCACGGTCGTGGTTCTCCTTCATATCCCAGAACTCATCACCTTGTTTCTTAGTAACCGGTCTATCATCAGGGTTGCTGACAAACTTGCTTACCAATGGAATATCAGCCACCTTGATTTCCTTCGGGTCGTTGAGTGACTTGGTAAGAACACCGAGCACCTGACTGCCCATGGTGTAAGCACCACCGAGATAAGAAGACAATACATGGTCAACCACAGCAGGGTTATTCAGATTGTATCTTGGGTCACCGAAAGAATCTATGCTATTCTGCTGTACATCAGGATAGTCGTTTCCGATTGAGTTAACCATCTTGGATGCACGAACCAACCAATCAGGAGTACCCACGTATGCCTTGGTAAAGTTCGGGTCATACTTATTATACTCTGTCTCCTTGAATAATGGCTTGCCAGTGAAGTCAACATTGAAAGCCAACTCAAAGACTGGACGGATAGCATTCGGCATCAGACTGACCGCAATATTACCGTCATATCCAGTAGGGTCGAGCGGAAGCATATCCACCACCTGACCGAGCAAGTCTTCACCATACTGACTCCAACTCTCCTCAGCCAACTCGCCGCCCATCATCTTGGATGCAATCATATCGCCTACTCCATAGAAGGCACGGAACTCCTGAGCAAGCGGAATCTTCACATACTCATGAGTAAACGGAACCCACATAATCAGGTTGTTTCTTCTATCCCACTTGGTGAACTGCCAGTACTTATCCTTATCATCATCACCGCCCAACAGACTCATCAGGGCAGCGTTAACGATAGGAACCAGCACACCACTCGCCAACCATGATGCAGTAACAGCCGTAAACTTGAAAGGATGATGCTTGACAAGCGCACCCAATGTCTGTAAACTCTGTACTGCTGGGTTGATGAAGAGATAGAGATTTCTAATCATCTGCCAGCCATATTCGCCAGTACCCTTGCGGTTGAAGTTCAAGGTAACGTCCTTAGCATCATTCACCGCCTCATCAATGGAACGTCCATACTGAATAGAGGTCATGTAGACTGCAAATCGGTTACTATCCTCAATCATTCTATTCAGGAACTCAATGCTATCCATGATGGTGTGACCAACCTTCACTGGGTTCGCCTTCCATCTATCCAAATCCTTCAAGTCATTCTTGAATTTCTTCTTCAAGTCTTCCACATCAAGCGAAGAGACAAATCCAGTCTCGCCACCATTCATCATGAAGTCATAGAACATCTGTTCCTTTGGTGTAGCGTTTCCGTTGTTTACCTTATCTCTCAACTTTCCGTTCTGATAGTCTCTCAGCATGAAACCGAGATTCCAAGAAGTAGCAAGATTCTTTCTGAGCAGATAGTTGTACTTTGCATCCTCACGAATAGCGGTAGATGCCAACGTCATGGTCAGGTCTCGGAAGTAGTTGGAAGGGATGAAGAGAGGTGAAAGACTGGTGTAGGCAGCAGCCATCTTTCTTCCCAGCCAAGCAGCAGCCCTATCCAGTTTTCCGCTCTGAATCTCTCTTACTCGGTGTGCTCTGGTATTATTCATCGCCTGAGCCAACTGAGGGTCGCCATTCACATAGATAACATACTCCTCGCCATCCTTCATTACTCTTACCTCATGCTCTCGCTCCTCGCTATGAGTCTGAGGGTAGGCAATGTTCAGTCCGTCTCTCTTCTGGGTAGCATCGCCAGTCTGAGCCAACTGCTCCATCTTCTGCTCGAAAGCATCAATGGCAGACTTCACCTGATTGCTATTCATCTGAGAAGTAATCTGAGGTGTAGCAGGAATCCACTCCTCGTTGCCGTTGGCATCTGTACTCTTCACATACCAAGCCTTGCTCAGAGTCAGCAAAGAGGTTGGATGATTCTGAGCCAAGAGCATCAGGTGTTGCTTCACCCAGTTCTTGTTGTTCAGCAGGATTCCACTCTCTGCCATATTCTCGATGTAGGCGATAGGGTCATCAGCTATAGAGGTACGTCCGTGTGCGGTCTTCAAGGTCTGATTGAACGCACCCTTTCCACCACCAATATAGTCCCATACTTGGTCGGCAGTAGTGCCATCCCAGCCACGGAGAGGAATATAATGGCTATACATATCTCGCACATACTGATAAGTATCTTTGCTCATCATGCCAGCCTTATAGCCATCACGGAGAATCTTCTTGGTAGCCGCATTCGTAGCATTCCAGAGGTCTTGCACCTCAGCTACATGACTATTCTCAATATCCCTTACCAGTTTATGGGCAGCTTCCTCAAAGTCTGAGCCGTCAAAGAGAGCAGACAAACCTGAATAATCATAGGCAATACCATTCTTGTCGTAGCGATAGTTCATATAAGATGGAGAATATTTCGCCCTGAGTGCATTATCTCTCTGTCTCCAAGTATTGAAGTCTACTCTGCCAAACTCTAGGTCGCTATCATTAATGATACGGTTCATATCGCCCTTGTAAGCCTTGTATGCTGCACTTCTCTGAGCCACGTCCTCATAGTCTGCTTCCAGAGACTTCTTGAAAGCCATCTGAGCATCACGCTCCAAACCATGCTTAGCCATCATGTAGATACGAACATTATCATAGCTATCGCCCAGTACCTTCTTCATCTGATGATAAGCCTTTCTCAATGGCTGCAAGAACTCATTATTGTATTCCTCAAACTCGTTCTTTCCCTTGCCATGACTTCTGTTCTCGGCAGTATAGGCATCCTCAGCCATATTCAGGCGGTCAACACCCACTTCCTTCATGATAGCTTCCTGAGCCTTACGGATAGCCAGCATACTATCTTGGAAGGCGATACGTTTCAGAACAGAACCACGCTGCAACTCTCGGTTGAACTCTCCAAGGGCAGTATCATCACTCAGAAGATGCTGCTCGTAGGTTGGAGCAGTCTTCCACAGAGCCATCTGTTTACGGTACTCGTCCACTCTTCTCAGGAAGTCAACAGCACTCTCACCAGCGTTGCGTTGTGGAATGGTTGGTCGCTGTGCATCCTTAGGCAGATTATTATCCTTCTTCCACTGGTTCAAGTCATGTTCAAACTGGTCATAGCGCAAGGAGAATCGGGTATTACCCACGATATTGGCATTATTCTCATCGAATATCACATAGTTGTAATCGCCTTCCTTAGCACCGCCATGAATAAGACCAGCAGGATATTTGATACCGACAAGACCATTATCCGAAAGAATCTGACTTGCGGCATTATCTCCTACATAAGTACTCAACTTTCTGTAAAGTTCCTCACCAAGGTCAGCATCCTTAATGTCTCTAACTAGGTCATTGTACCAGATGGTAGCGAGTACATCATCAGGAGTAGCATCCTTCAAATACTCGTTTAAAGCAAGTACATCATCATCTGCCACATAATTCTCAATCACATCCTTAATATCTGATTTCAGTTTCTCAACTCTTCCAGCCACATCTGTTGTGTTAACATAAGTCTTCAATGTATGAGCGATGAAATCATTAAGAGGAGTAGCCTTGAAATCATTGAAACCTTGATTATCTGATACTACCTTATAGGCATCTTCTGCCACCTTCTGCTTATCCAAGGAGTCAGGAATTGTTCCTTCCCAATCCAGATAGTTGCTACCATTATCATCAGGAATATCCACATCATAACGGTTGACATTTCCCTGAGTCAGATAGTCTTCATCAAGGGAATCAATCCAATTCAAACCTTCCTTATACTCTGCAAGTCTATCCTTCAAGTTCTGTTCATATTCTGTTCCCTTCTCTCTATCCTTCAAGTTTTCAAGGGTACGCTGAATATCGTTGGCATCAGCACCGACACGTTTCTTAGCAAACTCCTTGGCACTTGCCACACTACCGCCAGTAGCCACATCGTTCACCATTTCACCAAAGACTCTTCTCTTGAAAATATCGCCCTTCACCCCATCAGGGTATCGCATATTTTTATAGAGGTCTTCCATCTTTCTATTCTTTGCTCTCTGGGCATACTCACGTCCAATCTTGCTAGAGTTGGTAACATACACACCATGCCCGAAGCTCTCACTTCCCTCGCCTTCCAAGGCATGAGACAAATCGAACTTGTCAAAGCTAGCACCAGTACCATGATAGGTACGGATGCTAAACTTAGGGTCAGAGCCAGTAAGCAGAGGAGCAATCACATGTTCCGTCAACTGGGTAGGGATTCCGTTGCCGATGATGGTATGGCTCAGGTTCTCAGAGAATGGCATCTTGTAATCATCGCTCACTCCTGATACTCTTGCGAGCACTCTACCCAAGGCACGATATACCTTACCATCAGGCATCACAATCACGTCACCACTCTTCGTTCTGAGCGTTGGCAGGAGTTCATCAGCGAAGGCATGAGGCACCTTTCCGTCAGCATAGGCACTACCCATCACATACAATGGCTTGTCAATGTTGCGCCAGTCAATGCCATCAGCCTTCAAGCGAATATCCATCCAAGGAGCCACACCATTTTTCTTCTCTGTCAGGGTCGGGATAATATCAGCCACAGCTTCATACCATCCACTCTTGCGTGCCATCTTCTTTGGCTTTTCAGGGAGTTTGCCATCACGAACCGCACGGACAATCAATCTCTCTCGGTTGGTGTAGCCGCCATAGTCAGCAGCGTTATACACATCTGCATCCCAAGTATAGCCGTTAGCATCCAGCGCATCGGTAATAGTCTTCATCGCTTCGGAATCCTTATATCCCTTCACGTTCTCAATGGTCACCACCTTTGGCTTTACGGCATTGATAAACTCGGCAGTACTAGCAGCAGTCTCCTTGTCAAGTTCCACCTCAGCATGGTTACTCTTCGCCTGAGAGTAGTCCTTGCAGACTGGGCTGGCATGGAAGTACTCCACCTCGCCATCTATCTGCTTCACCAACTCCTTAGGGTCAACATCACGAACATCAGCAGTAACAATGTGCTGACCGAAGTTGTTGCGATATACACCGCTTATCTTCTCATCATACTCAACTGCCACCACTGGGTCGATGATACCCTTCAAGCCTTCCTCAACAAGACCGCCACCGCTAAAGTAGGTTCCAGCCTTAATGAGTGAGCCATCCTTCAGGGAGAACTTAGGTTCCTCGCCAGCAATCTCAGCCTTGCGGTTCTCGCCCAGAGCCTGAGCAATATGAATCATCTTCTTGTTAGCCATCTGCCAGCCGCTAGGCATATCATCAATGGCAGTCTTGATAGCATCATCCACCTCATCAGGAGTGTTCAAACTCTTCAAATCCTCAGCCATATCAGCCGCCCCACTCTCCTTTCCGTCAGCCATATCACGGAGAGAGAAGGACACATCGCCCACACCCAACAGAATCTGGTCTTTGCGAGCCACGTCCTCAGTAGATTCTGCAAGAGTCTTTCTTCTCTCCTCAGGAGTCATGTTCATTCTTTCCTGCACATTTCTTGCTTCCACTTCGCCAGCAAGCGACTTGTAGCTGTTATAATCATCATTCGCCTGATAAGCATTATAAAGACCTCTGTTCTTTTCAACAATAGCCTTAGCCTCATCTTCCTTGCCTTCTGCACGCAACTGGCGAATCTGCTTGATTACCTCATTAAACTTCTTCTTAACTTCACCTCTAACCTGAAATTGATTTCCACCCTTGGCGAATCCTTCCAAGTGCTGTATAACATGCTGCACCTCATGCTGCAAGTTCCGCTCTGCCTTTCGAGGACTATATAAAAGAGCATCGTTAACCTCTATTGTCTTCGTCTTATTGTTATAGATGCCAAATGTATCAGCACCCAAGTTTGAGAACTTAAACTTCACATCACGGAGTTCAGGATAATACTTGAAGAGAGTATCAGCACCCTTGCCATCCAGCACATCACCAAGAGTCAACTCCTGCTTTATCTTATAGCCAGTTCTACTTCTCAACTCATCGAAGTTCTTCTTACGGATAGGAGACAAGTCTTCGTAGAACTCCTTTTCGTAGCGCATAATGTTGCGGTAGTCCTTATCATCCATACTGTCAAGAAGCTCCTTGTTGTTATCCTTCCACTTCTCATAGTTGAAATGGAAATCAGGAATCTCGAATCTCCATTTACCATCAGCACCACGCTCCCAGCCAGTAGCAATCTTGATAGCCTTGGCATCCTTATTCTCCTCTTCCATCTTGCGAGCCACGGAGAGGAAGTCCATACGAGCAGTACGCTCCTCTGCCTTGTCAGCAGCAGCCGCACCACGCTCACCAGCAAGAGAGAAACGAATGTCATTCTTGCGAGAATTGAAACGCTTTGAAGGAGGAATCACATTGCCCTTATTATCATAAGTAATAAGGGCATTCAACTTACGATTATTCTTGGCATTCTTATATCGGTATTCCTTGCCATCATCAAAGCCGAACTCATTAGCATCATTGCCATCCCACCATAATTGATTTGCAGGAACCTCGTCTTCTATGATACGATATTTTCCTTCCAATCTATTGTCACCGTGCATTTCAGCATACTTCTTTGAAGGAGTAACCCAGTCACCATTACGCAATTTTCCTTCCTTTACAGAAGTAGGAACGGCACGATAAACCTTAACCTTAACATCTTTCTCGCCATTCTTAATGGCATCAAGTGCATTCTTTATAACATGAGCAGACTCCAATCCATAAGCAGTATTGTTCATATACGCTCTTGGATTGTCGAAATAATCATCAGGCTGCAAGCTATAGCCTAATGCAATATCTTCCAAGTTTACATCAGGAGAGTTTTCTATGTCGGCTCTTCTAGCCTCATCAGACTCATATTGAGGATTTGAAGGAGCAGCCCACGCTCCCTGACCTTGGTAATCGCTATCAACGTCACCATAACCCTTGCGTCTAGCTGATTCATCAAGCATTTCCCTTGCCGTTGATTCATCATTATTAGCAATGGCATCCATATAACGCTTATCAAGTTCATCAGTTGGAATCAGAGAGAGTTCATCCAGATGTTTCTGTCTCTTCTCTTCCTCTTCCTGCGCTCTTTTTCTTGCAGCTTCCATAGCATTACGTTGCGCCTCCACCTGCTTTCTTCGTTCCTCAATCATTGCATCAAGGTCACCAAAGTTCTCTTTCAAGGCTTCATTTACTGGCACGGTGTACTTCATAAGTTCCTTAAATGAGGAAATCTTGTCTTCATTTGCCTGCAACAAATATCGTTTGATGTTTGCTCTGGCACGTGCTGCATCAGCAGTAGAACCTCGTTCAACTGCATTCGCATACATAGCAACATCATCCTCATTTACCCCAAACTTTTCAGCAACACTTTTGATTTTTTCATCCTTCAATGAAAACTTTTCGCCATTTTCCTTGGCAGTTTCAAAAGAATTGTCTATCTTTGCAGCAGAACCTTCGGTTTGGGAGAGAGCGGTGTCACCTTCCAACGAAGTAGCGGCAGTGTCTGTCCTCTTGTCGCTTGCCGAAGTTTCCTTTTTAAATGCAGTCAACAACCATGATTTTCTTTCTCCATCCCAAGTAAGACGAACACCAGCCTTATGGGTTTCACTTTCCAAGTTTACACGATTCTTACTGCTTGAAACTACACGCATATCATTCAGAATCTCCTGCAAATTATCAAGAACCTCAGGATGATACTTCACAAGTTTGGAAAGACCATAGCCATCACTATGTCCAGTTCCTTCTTTTCCCCAAACCAAATCAATATCACCAATATCCTTGTGATGAAGAGCACCGACAGCTTCTCCACCACGAACCTTCTTCAAGAACTCGATTGCAGCCTTGGCATCGCCACGGAACTGATTGTATATATTTCCGAAAGCACCAACACCAACTGGCTTTATATCCTTCAACGAGAACTTTACCTTAGCATAATCAGCAAACGGCTTTAACTTACGATTGCTCGTATCAAGCCACTTGTCGAACTCATCCTTACTTGCTCCAGTAATATTGCCAAGACCTTGCCAACCATCGCTATAGTTGGCGAGATAAGCCTTTTTGGCATCATCCATGGAATCATAGCCATACATTACCTTATGCTCATCAAACGAACCATCAGGATTCACTTGGTCAACAACAAATACATCACCATTCCAATTATCAAGGTCTGCTTTGTCATTGATGAACATATCCAAATGGTCACCATCCTTACCAAACTTGCCACGGATATAGCCATAGGTATCGTGCATGGTTACTTTCCACTCTTTGCCATTAGCATCCTTACCTGAGCGAGTTGAACCCTTTGGATTTTCTATTGTGTAATCGTAGCCACCGAACTTGATGTGTCCCTTCTTGTAGTTGCCGCTCTCCTTCTGTGCGTCAGATGGATTGGTTTCTGTCTCGTCAATGGCAGATTTCAAGCGAAGAGAGAACTTTGTATGCTCTGTAATCTTCATATCCTCAGGCTTGAAGATAACATAGTTGGTATCGCCTTCCTCAGCACCACCAAAGTTACGACCAGCCTTATACTTGATGCCAGTATAGCCAAGAGAAGCGAGAAGTTGGCTTGCAGCCTTATCATCATTGAAGGTTGCATCATCCTTAGCACTTCTCATTGAGATAGTCTTATAGAAGTTATCAAAGGTTCTATCCTTCTTCAAGTCCTTAATATCGTAGCTACGCAAAGAAGGTAGTACTTTAGTTACCTTATCTATCAGTTCATCAGTTATAGGAGCATCCCAATCCAGATAGTTGCTGCCATTATCCTTAGGTATATCCACCTCATAGAGATTACGAGATATGTTAGCCGCCTTAACCATACCTTCATAGAAATTCTTCTTCTCGCTCTCTGTAAATCTTTGGCTAGCCCCAATACGCTTGTGGTTTGCAAGGAATGATTCATAAGTAGGATAAGACTTCAAAAACTCCTTAGCATCAGATTTCAAATTACTATTAGGATTATCTTTCAGCATAGCATAGTCCTTACCTATCTTCTTTGATGAAGTAACATAGCCACCCCAACCAAACGCTTGTGAACCTTCACCCTCGCCCATGTGGTCGAAGTCAAACTCTGTGAAGTCAGCACCGCTACCATGATACACCTTCAACGAGAACTTAGGAGCATCAGCTATCTCCTGATTGATGCTGTTCACAACATCATCAGTAACAATATCGCCCTCCTGAATCTGCTGAGGTTCACGACCAGCCTTGCTTACCAAGTCAGCTTGCTCTGCTCTGGTCAAGATACGGTTCACCTTCATCGCACCTGTAATCACCCAAGGGTCAGTCTCAGGGTTCGGGTTGGTACGATACATATAATAGCCATCAGTAGGCAGATGCTTCAAGCCAGCGAGTGAATGCTGATACTTGCCCGATGGATTGATACCCTCTTGGCGAGCTTCCTCCTGATAATCTACATCAGCAGCATACTCCACCTCAGCGAAGACGAAGTTCTTAGGGAAGAGAGTCTTGTTTCCCTCAGCATCCTTGCGGTTGAACTGGATAGCGTAAGGCACTACACCAAGATGCCAGCCTGGTCTATAGGCTAACTTGCCGCTACCGCCTTGTGTTCCCTTGCCGCCCTGCTTAACCTGAGGTCTGCCAGTCTTGCTTTCTCCTGCAATAGGAGCCGCATCAGCATCAAGCCATACACCCACTGGAGTAGCAGCACCATTAGGGTTCGCTACCATTGGTGGATAGAGTTTGCCATCCTTTAGCACGAACACCTTGTAGCCGATACCCTTCTTCTTAGGCTCAGGCTTTTGACGGAGAGAGAATGAAACATCTTCGCCAGTCTCAGAGTTTGTCACCTGACCATTGGCAGTCTTCACGTAGGCTTGTTCAATGGAACGAATGATGTTCTTGGTCACATCACTATACTCAGTACCATAGAATGCCAACTTAATCTTCTGCAATATCTCATGGATAGCAGCGAGCAGAGGATGAGACATCTTCATCGCAAGAGTGTGAGCAAGGTTCAAGTCACGAATCATTTCACCTACCGCATCAGCCACCACTTCCTCTGCATAGTAATCTCTAGCACGTCCAGAGAATCCTGCATCGGAATATCGCTTCATGGTCTCATCTACCGCCTTGTCGAAGGCATCAGAGCCATAGGTATCAAGCACAAGCTGAGTCAACTCATTGTATGCAGCAGGGTTCAGATTCTTGATTTGGTGGGTCATTTCGTGACCGAAGATAAACTGAGCACCTTCCGTGATAGAAGAGTCAAGAGTGATGAAGATTGTACGATGAACGTTGCCATCAGCATCCGTAGTCTCCTGAATCCAGCCGTTACCCAACTTGTCTGAGTACTGCCATTGAATGTTAGCACCCATCATCTTAGCCAGTCTCTCGAAAGCCTTGCGAGTCTTCTCGCCCACGATGTTGTCAACGACCTTCATATCATCCACCTTATTCTTCTCTACATCAGCAGCACGCTCGGCAGTTGTCTGTTGCTTACCATTCTCCTTGGCAGAGAAAGGAAGGTCAGATTCATCGCGCTGTGCGCCTAAAGGATTCTCATCAGTAGCATCCTCAGGAACATTTATATTATCATTTATATTGTCATTTTTCTTCTCATTATCCGTTTTATTAGACAAATCATTAGATTCATTATCCGATTCATTATCCAACTTCGCCTCTGACTTCGCCTCTGGCTCAGCCTTTTCATCCGACTTCGCCTTCAACTCAGCCTCTGACTCAGCCTTTCGCTGCTCAGCATAGGCTGCATTCTCCTGAGCACGTTTCTGCTCTTCAAGTATGTTCTCAGCCTGAGTAATGCGAATATTTTCAACAAAATTCCTTGCTTCCGATGCCTTGAAACCGCTATTGATAATATCAAGCAATGCAGCACGAATATCCTGAGCGTCGAGTGATTCAAGGTTGGATGGACGATTCTCCCACAAGCTGTGAACGAGTGCATCAATAGTAGTTCCCTTGCCATCAGCAGCGAGCAACTGAGTCTTGGCAAAGTCTTCTCTGCTCAATCCAGTCTCCTGCTTAACACCTTTGCTTGTCTCTGTTCCCTCATAGTTGAGAGAGTGAGCACCGAGGTTGCTAGCCACATACTCCTCAGCAGTAAGCGGAACAGTATCGGTCACATCAATACCAGTTGAGTCATACAGACGGTGCATCAGAGAACCGATAGTCTCTTTATAGAGTTGAGCCACCGCCTCAGCATCATCCTTCACCGCACTCTTCAAGCGAGCGAACTTTCTTCTTGCCTTCTCAATGAGTTCCTTTCTACCCTCAGCAGTATCTTCTACCTTGGCAAGTTGTCGCTCATTATAAGCATCACGGATAGCAATAGCAGAGTCATAAGCCGCTTGAGCATCAGCAATCGCCTTCTCCTTAGCATCCTTAGCAGCCTTCTGTTCAACGAAAGTCTTACCCTTCACAGTCATGTTGCTAGCCTTGTCGAGTGCCTTCTTTGCATCAGATACCCATCCACTGATTACGCTATCAGCATCCTCGCCAAACTGAGAGTCATACAACTCAGCAGTCTGTGCAGCAGTCAGCTTCGAGAAGTCAGGATTGCCATCCTCCAGCATTGGAACCTCAGTACCATCTTCAAGGGTAATGGCAGGAGTCTGCTCAGGAGCAGGAGTATTCTCCTCGGCATTTGCTTCCGGTTGATTGTTCTCCTCATTAACGATATTGGTATTCTCATCCAAAGGTGGAAGCTCACGATGGTTGTTGATATAATCAAATGATGCAGACCATTTTTTACCATCCTTATCTTCGAGGATGATACTGCCCTGCTCATCAATACCGACAACTCTTGATAGAGTGCTTTCCTTTGGTCTTCCGAAACCATCGCCACTCATCCATATCTCGCTGCCTTTAGGCAAACCGAGATTTGCAAGCTGAGAATCCTCATCAGATTCTTCTCCACTATTATCCTCTATCATTGAGGATTCAGGCATAGCTTGTTTGTATTCATCGAGCGACATAGAAGAAATTGTAGCCACATCTTCTTTATTCACAGCATGAGGAACAATAGTACCATCACTCTTCAACTCAACTACCTTAGCCTTGGCACCAGCATCACGAATGAGGAACAATCTAGAGTCAGGATATTTGGTATTACCATCCTTGTCGAGCACATCAACGAGCACCACGTTACCATCATCATTGAGAATCTGATTGAAATCAAATGAAGGTTGAGTCTCTTCTGCCTCCTGAGTCTGCTGGGCAGCACGTTCTTTCTCCATCTGCTCACGCTCAGCCTTGGCAGCTTCCAGTCTCTTCTGGTCTTCCAAGTCTTTCATCTGCTGCAAGTCTGCAAGCTGATAAGGATTCTCCACCACGTTACCATCTATAGAGATAGCAGCAGTACCATCACCATAGTCAGCCAACACCTCATAGGTATGTTCAGTACCATCAGTATCAGTCACATTGAACTGGGAGCCAACTTCAACGGTTCCATCAATGATGCCAGCAGTCTCTTTGATAGCATTCTCTTTTGCATCAGCTACCGCCTGAGCCTTCACATCATCAGCAGGGAGTTCTTCACCCAGTTCAGCAAACATCAACGCATCAGCATGTTCTACACTATTCGTTGTCGGGTCATAATAGAGAATCATATCATCGCTATTGCTTACATCAATGGAGCCATCATCATGAGTAGCAATATTACCACTGATAATATATACACCATAGTCTTCCAAGCCGCCTGATGCTTTGATGGTAGCGTTACGGACAGAACCACGACTCTGGTCTGTGTACATATCAACTCTCTGTTCTGCCTGATGAGCAGCGAGGTCAACCTTATCTTGTGCATCATCAACCACACCTTGGTATCGGGCAGAAGACAACTGGTAGTCATAGATAGCTTGGTCAAGTTTGTCATCCTGCCCAGTCAGGGATTCCAGTTCCTCATCACTCATGGCAGATAACTGCTGCTCAGAGATACCCAATGTTGCTGCAAGAGTCTTCATCTGGTCTTCCTGCTGAATCTGAATATCATGCTTGTCTGCATCATCAGCATCATGTCCCTCAGAGTAAGCATTGTCAATATCTGCCTGATGCTGCTCCTCAGGAGTTGTAGGCTCATTGGTAATCTCCCTTGCATTCATTTCAGCAGTCTTGGCAATATTGTAGCCACGCATCTTCATCAGGTTCACACCATAGTTGACAGCAGCATTAATCTGCTCCTTACTCATGGTATCTCTCTGACGGAGAATGCCAGCCAGCACACTACCCATCTGCTCATTGGTAGCGTTGTCAATCTTATCCTTGATGTCTGCCCAGCTATCACCCATCAGGTTCTGAGCATAACTATCAGCCACATTCACCTTGTTGCGGAATCGGTAGTACTGAGCACGATTGTAGATACCTTTTACTGGTCGGGAGCCAGCACCCATCGCATACATAGAGCCAACAGAGATAGCCATACCACCGATGATGTCAAGTTGCTGTTTAGTATCAAGAAGGTCACTCACCTTACCTTCACCATCCAGCAGGGCATGAAGAGGAATACCAATCTCCTCCTCCATCACTTCCTCAGCGAAACCATTGACACCGAACTTCTCCATCCACTTCTTGGAATTGGTGTACCATCCACTCTTGCCGATATTCTTGAAGAACTCAGCAGAAGCATTCATACCATGTTTCTCCATGAAGTTGACAGCACCCTTCTTGATACCATAGTTGTGACCGAAGAGTTTTTCAGTATAGTTCTCTACCATAGCAGAGGTCATACCCTTATAGAGAGCAGTACCCATAGACTCGCCACCTTTATGCTGGAGGTTTCCGTTTTCATCGAAAGTACCGAACTTATAATCACCCTTCTCATCCTGATACAGATTACCAAGATGTCGTTGCATGATGTCTGCTCCAGTCTTCAACGCTTGCTCAGTTCCAGCCATGGCATACGAGCCGATTACATCGCCAGCCACGATACCAGTATTCTTCAAGATGGCAGCACTCACCTTGCCCATGCCACGCTTAGCTGCAAACTTCAATGCTCCACGACTGATGCCCTTGGTAATGCCACCATAGCCGCCAGTCAGGAAGAAGTCAGCCATAAATGGGAGACTCTGCCCTGCAATCTTCGTCCAACGATAGACGTTACCCATCTTCTCGTCTTCGAGAGCCGCAGCAGCATCCGCACCCAGTTTACTCTTCAGGAGCATCTTATCAGAACCAGAGAGAGGAATGTTGTTATCCATCTTTGTCTTGATGCGTTCCATTTGTCCCATGGTAGCGAAATCAGTCAGACCGAAATCCCAAGTCTTGGCAGTAAAGGCAGTATTGTCAAGAGCCTTCAAGGCATCCTCACCCCAACTACTTGTAGGGTATTGTTTCACCGCTTCAAGCGCACCAATCTGCTCAGTAACCAGAGAAAGAGAGGTTGCCAACTTATTTCTATAGTCACTCTGCTCAGCAGTTCTTCCGTTACTTGCACCGATACTAGCACCATAAGAGAGCAAAGGATTTCCGTGTTGGCGATTATCCTCAGCGATAAGAGCTTCAATCTCCTTCTTTCGGGCATAGGCATCAGCCAGTTTCTTGTCAAACTGCTTTTGAGCACCTTCCTCAGTAAGGTAGGTTCCATCCTTGCCGATGTTCTCCTGCAAGTCATAGTTACCATTCTTGTCACGAACATCAAAGGCAGATGGTATCTCACCAGTATCTACCGCTTCCTGATAGGCATTGTTTTGCTGGTCAAGAATAGCTTGCGTCTGCTCAGCTTCAGGAAGAGAATAAACATTCTCATTGTCAGAGGTAACGTATGCCCCAGCCTTGCCAGTCTCAGGATTGTAAGCGAAATCATCCTTCACCACATTGTTTGCATCACCACCAAAAGCAGTCTTATGTGTACCCAAGTTCACACGACCGAAATCCTTTTGCTGCTTCTGCTTGCGTTGTTTCAGTCTGTTGTATCTACCAGCATTGTTCATTGTATGCTGAGCACTAGCCGAGATAGCTGCTGCTCCAGCCGAGAAACGAGCACGGTCAGCAGCACTCATAGGAACACTACCACCCTTCGCCCTTGATGAAGTCTTGCTTCGAGGTTCAAAGAGTGCAGAGTAGAAACGCTCATAAGTAGATGGAACATCAAAGTTCTGAGCCTTCAAGTTCTCATAGATAGCATGTCTGTTATCCGCACCACCCTTTCCGTCTCTTGTCAGAGCACTCTCAAACTTATTGTAATCATCAGGCACATCATAGTTCTGTGCTTTCAGATTCTTGTATAAAGTGTATAATGGTCTTTCTGCCATGATATATATATTTGTTTGTTACCAAATTCTTGTTACCAATTCTGTTACCATTTTACGCCAGTCTTCTTCTTGCCGCCAGCCGAAGAACCGCCAGCCTTATGTGTTGTATGCTTGCCGCCACCAGATGATTTACCACCTCCAGCAGAACTACTTCTTCCTTTCAATCTATCCATGATGTATCTCACGTTAGTCTGAGTAACATTCTTGATTCTCAACCTTCTTTTAAGTTCATTAATCTTCTTCTGTCCCTCAGGAGTGTCCATCAGGTCGTAGTACTCATACCAATAACCAGCAGTGGTTTGGTTACCGCCCGAAGATTTCTGAGCCTTATTTGAAATACGTCCTTCACGGAGTCTAGCAAGTGCATCCTGAGCAGCCCAATGGCTTATCTGACCATCAGCAAGCATCTTCTTAATCTTCAACTGATTATCTTTATACTCAGCATCATTGGTATATTTCAACTTCGACAAGTCAAGTCTTCTGTTACCTTGGTCTATTCTCTGCTGTCCTTGGTCAGCCTTCACCTTGTTGATGTCGTTCTGCATATCGTGATACCTCATCTGCTCAGCGAGAGTCAGGTTATTCTTCCGAGCTTCCTCATCAAGAGCGAGTGCCCTCTGATACCCAGCCAGCCATGAAGCCCGATTCTTCTCTCTCTGAGCATCCATATATGCCTTGCGTTTATTCACCGCCTTAGTCATATCCGACTCAGGATTGTGTATCACCTTGGCACCCTTGGTAGCAAAGAAGATATTGGCGAGCGCACGAAGACCATCACCAGTAGCAGCGATACGAGCCTTGGCACGTTCATTTTTCTCTCTATTCGCCCTCTGCTCAGCAGTCTCATTCAGTTCAGGATTCAGTATCTTATACATGTCAGCATAAGACAACTGCTTAGGCTGAGGTTTCGACTCCTCCTTCTTCACAATAGGGACAGATGGTTTATCCTCCTCATCACTTGTCGCACCCTGATTCACGTCCACCCCATTGGCGATAGCTTGTTGAGTAGCGATAGTCTTCTCTCTAGCTGCCTTCATCGTAGGTGTTTCATTCTGAGGAGTAGCAGCATTCATCTGGTCAACCTTCTTGCCAGCCGCATCAAGTTGCTGCTGAGTGAAGATTGGAGCCTGAGTCTGTGCCACCTTCTGTGCCGCATCCACCCCACTCTGCTGCTTGTTGAGAACACTCTGTGTAGTCTTCAAGCCGTTGTTTGAACGTAACATATCTGATGCTTTCATAGGCTATGCTTTAATCTTCTTTGGCGCATTGTCACCAATCATATTGTTCAAATCATCCGCTACTTGCTGCTGGGTAGGAGTCGCACCCACCTTGGCATCGAGCTTATCCATATCAGCTTGTGTAGGCGATGAGACACTAGGTCTGGCAACCTTGCTCTTGCCCAATCCACCATCTATGGCGGCAGCGATGTTGGCAGCAGTACCAGCCACACCAGCCACCGCATTGGCAGTATCAGCAGCCTTCTCAGCATCAAGCCCCATCTGCTGATTCTGTAACTGGTTCTTTCTGTTCATATACTGCTGTTCGATATTATCCTTGCGAGACTCATTTGCAGCCACAATCTGTGAGGTAGTATCCGCAAGAGTCTTGTTGTTTGCTTCCTTCACCGCAGTAGTGGAATCCTCAGTACCGCCCATCACCGCTTGTCTTCCCTTCGCAGCCTTGTTTCTGTTCTTAATCTGCTCCTGCATCTGGGTGAGCAAACGAACCGTATCAGCACGCTTGGTCGGGTCGGCATTGTATGTTCTGTCATACCATGCCTGATTTTCTCTCTGTTGCTGGGCAATCATCTGCTCCTGCTTACGTCTCGCCTTGCGGTTAGCTATACCGCCAGCGATGCTGCTTGCAACGCTAAGCCCAGCACCTATTAATGCACCTATCATATATATGAAATTTTAATTATTAATAATGGTACAAAGATACTGATACCATCCGAGAATCTTATTTTATCCGTTTATTTAGGAGGTAAGTTAACGGATAAAGTTTCCGTTTGCCAACAAATTACTATCTTTGCACAAAAATAGTTAAGACAATGGCAGCAGACAGAAATTCAAAAGGTCAGTTCGAGAAGGGAAGACCGAAGACTGGAGGTAAGCAGAAAGGGTACGAGTCTCCTATCACAAAGGAGTTTCGTGAGCTGTGTGCCGACTTTTCTAGAGAGGCTTGGGATGATTTCTTGGAGGCTTGGTCAAAATGCGAGCCGAAGGATAAGGTAGCATCATTCATCAAGATACTGGAGTTCAACTGCCCTAAGCTACAGACCGTCACTCTTGACGATAAGCGTGAGGTACACAATGCACTCACCGAGAAGTTAAGACAGATGTCAGAAGAGGAAGGATAAAATTTAATTAATAAACATGTCAATTTAAATATTCTGCAAAAAACAATTGATTTTTTTTCATAGGTTTTTGGTTTATAGGTTTTAAGATTGTTAGGATAATAAAATAGGGAATGCGTGAGCACTCCCTATTCTTTTATATTCACTATCAGCGACCGCCTCTAGCCCTTCTATCCCCAGCCATATCCGTCTTGGAACCACGATTCACCGATGAAGGCTTGTATCTAATTCCTGACTTGGTATGTGAAGCATCCATACCCTTGCGAGAAGCTGCCCCATACTTTTTATCGTGAACAGCGTTAAATTTTGCAAGTTCCCTTCTTTTCATTTTTTGAGATGGAGAACTCTCAAATTTGCTATCATATTTTTTCTTGCGCTCCCTAGCTACTGGGTGAGTCTGATAATATCTAGCTGATTCTGATACCATAGCTATCTTAAATTTATTGTCTTTTAGATTTCTCGATACTATACTGCTCGCAGATGTCGCAATATGCGCCATAAGCCAAGTTATCAACCATTTCGTTGTACTTGTCACCATTATGACCTTTCACCCAGTGAAAACGAACTCCTGCCAAATGAGCAGAGCATTTCTTATATAAGTCATAGAGGTCAGGATTCATCTTTGGTGGAGTGCTCTTCCCCAACACAAGTATACAGTACTGGCTATCTGTGTAAACATCAAGATAAGAACCATCTGGGCAAGACTTAGCTGCACTGATGATAGCAAGCAACTCCATACGGTTGTTGGTTGTCTGCAATCTGCCATGATTCTTCATCTTGACAATCTCTCCATCCTTTAACACGATATAAGCCGAACCTCCTGCCTTATACTTGGAATGGTTGTCACAACTTCCATCTGTATAAGCCACATAGTTCATGCCATTATCAGGGAATGGCTCAACAGGGTCGAAATTTTCCGACTTTTCAGCCAATTTCATTCTGATAGCACTGGAGAATTTACCTTTAGCGTTGAACACACCAAAGTTAGCATCAGTGAGAATCATCCAGTTTACTGGTTCCTCACCATTTGCCTTCTTCCACTTCCTCTCATCAAGATAATCATAAAGACTCTTGATGTACTCATCTGTTCCATAGTTCTTCGATATACAATATCTCTTGAACTTCTCATAGGTAGGTTTATCCATAACTAATAACTTAATTAATATATATTCTTTCTTTCAATGTAGGTTACCGAAATAAACACCTAAGCATTTAACAGAAAAATCCGTCAGGGATTCCTCCAATACTCATGTCTCTCTGAATAACCTTTTCACTCTGCTTGCCATAGATAAGATGCCTGAATCCATCGGTCACCGCTCTATTAGCGATAGAGTAAGTACAAGCAAGGACTACAAATCCAAGAGTGCCGACAATAAAGTCTGCCTTGGGTTTTCTTGTTCTCAACAAAGTTCTCTTCGTTTCTTCCTCATTCCTGATGTCAAAGGAATGTTTCTCGGCAAGAGTAGAATTAATCTTACCACTGGCAATAAGTCTTTTCTTTATTCTTGAAACAGAACTACTACTTGTATTGAGAGCCTTCTGAAATTGCTTTATTGTGATAGCTTTACCTTTGGCACCGACCTTTTCACCCTCAGGTGCTTTCATGAAACAGTCCTTATGCTCGGCAGCACAAATCTGAAATTCAAAAAGTTTCTCGTTTATAAGATTGAATAATTCCTTCAAGGTATAATCTTTTACCTCAAACTTACATACCATAGCACCACGATACTCACGACCCTTTCGAGTCCACTTTATCGTATTGTCACGGAACGAAGAGACAATAACCTTGTTTCCGTCTACCGAAAACAAAGCATCATCTTTCATGTCTTGAATAAGTCTTTCTGCTTTTGGTTTACCAATATGTAATCCTTTCCTCAATTTATATTCCGTAACATTCCACATTACAGAATTGCTATGCTGCATCTTTATCCAAATAGCAACAGCAAGAAGTTCTTTCATGCTCTTACTTAAAGAGTATGCTTTCAAAAGTTCTATGGTTACATTTAAATACTGCATAACATAAAAAAAAGAGTCCAAAAGTCTTGGTTGCAGCAAGAACTAATGGACTCATATCTTGTAGGCTTACGCCTTGAAAGGAGGACTACTTTATCCAGCCAATCTGCAACATTGACGATGCAAAGATAGAAACAATTTTTGGAACCGCCAAATGCTAAAAAGTGTTGAATGTAATAGAAATCGAAAATAGATATTAGTGGCTATACAATGGATATACAATAGGTATTAGTGTTAATCTAGGTTAAAGTCTATTTACGAATTGATTGTGAATAAAATATAATTTGTAACTTTGTACTACGCATAGCAAACGAGTTTGCAAAGTTTAACAATTCAATGTTGCTATTTTGTTACTCGTCACCAATATGATAAATTAAAGTTATCTGATTATCAGATACTTATAAATAATAAATAAACAAGATGAACTTTTTACAGCGTAATCTTTTCATCAAACTGCGTTCCGAGAATTTCGGAACCGATGAAGAACTGGAACCAATGACAACCTTCAAAATGCAGAAGATTGCCAAGATGATGAAGAACCTCAGCGACATTCCTGAGGGAGAAGTTCGCATGAACAACAGTTTTCTGAATCGCCGTCTTACTAAGATACAAGATGACGAACGCCATGCTATTGATACTTCGATAGAAACCGTCTACCTGCTGCGCATCATCGTGGGCAATGTGAACAGCATCCTGAAAAACGGAATCAATCTGAAGGGAATCATCCAGCTGGGCAACTACCTGCGCACGAAAGGCGACAAGGTAGACTTTGTGAAGCTGGAAAAATGGCTTGCCAAACTTCGCATCCAGCGCATCGCACAACTGGAAGGCAGTGTACTCATCACCTTCTTCGACTTCGAACAGGACGAAATCCCATTCGTGCGCCACATAGAGCCAGGTGCCTACAAACATACGCTGCGCTCGCTCTATTACAACATTACGGAGCATCAGGACATTCAGTTTGAACAGAACAATGCCGGCTTCGTTCATACCACCGGAGGCACCATGCGCCAAAATCTGCGCCGAAGCATGCGCTTTCTGCAGTATGCCCCGATAGAGACCATGAGCAATTTCATTAACAACTTCTTCCGTTCACTTTCAGAAATCGAAGAATAACGAAATATAAAATTTATATAAAAAACGAACACGTCTGATGCATATATCAGACGTTTTTCGTATCTTTGCAGTTATGAAAAGAAGTATCATAACAATTATTACCATAATATTTACCCTTGGGCTTCACGCTCAAGTGCAATGTGAAGATACCTGCAGTCATGTTCATGGTATTGACCTCAGCCATTATCAAGGAAACGTCTTTTGGGAAACTGTAGGTGATAACTCTAAGATGGCTTATGTCTATCTGAAAGCTACAGAAGGCGGAACCAACGTAGATGCCAAGTATAAGAAAAACATCGACCTGGCTCACAGATACGGACTCAAGGTTGGGTCCTATCACTTCTACCGTGCCAAGATTCCACAGCAGACACAGCTGGAGAATTTCAAGGCTCAATGCCGTCCTGGAGATCAGGACCTGTTGCCGATGATAGACGTAGAAACCAAGAGCGGACTCAATACCAAAGAGTTCTGCGATTCGCTGTTCAAATTTCTGTATCTGGTAGAGAAAGTATATAAGCAGAAGCCACTCATCTATACTGGAGCCAACTTTTACGACCATTACCTGCTTGGCAAGCTGGACAGCTATAAGCTCATGATAGCTCAATATACCAAGCGCGAACCAGTGCTGGCAGACGGCAGAGACTTCGAAATGTGGCAGTATACCGGTAAGGGAAGACTGAACGGCATCAATGGCTATGTTGACAAAAGCCGGTTCATGGGAAGGCATAGACTGAGAGAAATCAGGTTCAGACATCGATAAAAACATTATACTCAATATAAACTTTAAATAAAATTATGGCAATTATAAAATGTCCAGAATGTGGACGCCAAATTAGCGATAAAGCACCAACATGTCCAAGCTGTGGTGTTGAAATAGCGGGTAAAACTACAAAATGCCCTAACTGTGGAGAGGTTTATTTCAACTATCTTGAAATGTGCCCAAACTGCCAGACTCCTAATCCGACATTGGTAGGTGGCAGGGGCGGAATCACTCCTACTCCTTCTGCACCGGAACAGTCAATAGGCCAGGTAGCTCCAGTACAGCAGTCTGCAAGACGAACCATGCAGCAGACAGAAAGACCGGGAATGCCTGCTACTCCTCCACCTCCACCCGTACGCCCAACGACAAACAAAGGAAACGGAGGCGAGCAGAATCCGGAAAAGAAAGAACCGGAGAAGAAAATGAGCGTGCGAAGTATCTTGATCATATCGCTCATCTTCTCAGTCCTCGTCTGCGGCATCCTATATTACTTCTATGACAATGCCAACAAGAACAAAGAGATGGAAGCTTACGAATATGCGATGCAAAGCTCAGACCCGATGGTTCTTCAGAGTTATCTGGACACCTACAAAGATGCAGACGAAGCACATCGCGATTCCATCACGGCTCATCTCGAGCAGCTGAAGCAGAACGATCAGGACTGGACCAATGCAGTGGTAAGCGGTTCGAAAGATGCTCTGCAGGCTTACCTTCAGAAATATCCAAACAGCATACACAAGCAGGAAGCCATCAACAAGATAGATTCCATCGACTGGAATGTGGCAAAGAATGCAGACACAGCAGATGCTTACCAGACCTATCTAGATGCTCATAGAGACGGTTCACACATCGAAGAGGCTGAGAATGCCTTGAAAAAGGTGAAGGGACGTGACCTACAACCGGAAGAAAAAGAATATATTACTGGTTTGTATCGCCAGTTCTTCCAGAGCATCAACTCCCGTGACGGAGATGGCTTGCTGGCGAACTGCGAAGATATTCTCTCTTCGCTCCTAGGTAAGAACTCTGCACCAAAGTCGGATATCGTTACCTTCATGAATAAACTCTACAAGGAAGATGTTGCCAACATGAACTGGCACATCAACAACGATTATCAGATCAAGAAGCGTGAGATTGGTGACAGCGAATATGAATATCAGGTAGTCTTCACAGCCAAGCAGGCAGTTGACAAGACAGACGGTTCCAAGCATGAACAGCTGTTCAAGATTTCGAGCACCGTTTCTCCTGACTTAAAGATTTCATCATTCAACATGTCAAAAGTAAATACAGGAGAATAAAAAAATCGCCCTGTAAGAGCAAAAGCTTTCAAGTTTAAAGAACTTATTTAAAGCTTTTGTCCTTACAGGGCGATTTGAGAATATACCCTCTAATAACCAAAACGTAGCCATGAGATAAGAGCTTCTTCCTTTACCTTTCCATTCGACCGTTGCCCATTGGCTTAGGGCGCATGGAGCTAACGTGGGAAAGCCCTTTACTTTGCGTCCTTCATCTGGCGAAGCAACTCTTTCTGTTTTTCATTCAAGGCAGTTGGCAACTTCACGTTATAGGTAATCATCAGATCACCGAAAGTTCCATCGCCACGGTCGAAACCCTTACCACGAACACGAACCTTTGTGCCATTCTGGGTCTCAGGCTTAATCTTCAACTTAATCTTCGAACCATTGCTCAAGGTGATAATTCCTTCGCCACCCAACAAGGCAGTATACATGTCGATGTTCACGTTCATGTTCATCTCGCCATTATTGGTTCGAGTACCTTGCTGACTGCCGCAGCCGCCGTTGCAACCGCCAGTACCGAAGTCAGCACCTGCGCCATAACCGGCATTGGCTCCACCAGCTCCACCGAAACCGCCAAAGCCACCAAAGCCGCCGAAACCAGCTCCGCCCTGGCTGCTGCGGGAACGGCCACCGCCAAAGAGATTTTCGAAGAAGCTGGAGAATCCACCTCCACCACTTCCGAAACTACTGAAGTCAAAGCCTTCGAAAGGATTGCCGCCAGCACCACCAGCACTGCCGCCACCAAATCCACCACCGCCGAAGCCACCGGCGTTCTTCCAATTCTCGCCAAACTGATCGTACTTGGCACGTTTATCAGGATCAGACAACACCTCATACGCCTCGTTCAAAGCCTGGAATTTAGCCTTAGCCTTCGGGTCGTTAGGGTGCAAGTCAGGATGAAACTGCTTAGCTCTCTTACGATAGGCTGCTCGAACATCCTTCTGAGGGATGTTCTTGTCTACACCAAGAATTTTGTAATAATCTACGAATGCCATATTCTTATACCTCCTATTTTAAATTATTTTTTGAATTATCCAACAAAAAGTATGCCGTAATTGCCAACTTTTTTGTACTTTTGCAAAATAATAATAACAATTTAGTAATATGAAACAAGTATTTGCAGCGCTCTTGCTGGCGCTCACCATCAATTCATCCGCTATGGCACAGCAACGTACCGTGAAACTGAGAGTAATCGAGACAAGTGACGTCCACGGTTCCTTCTTCCCATACGATTTCATCAACCGGAAGCCAAAGGCTGGAACCTTGGCTAGAGTTTCGTCATACGTAAACGACCTCCGTAAGACGTATAAGAACAATGTAATTCTCCTGGAAAATGGAGACATTCTGCAGGGACAGCCTACCTGCTATTATTATAATTATGTGAACACCCAGGCACGCAACGTGGCTTCGGATGTAGTCAACTACATGAAATATGATGCACAGGCGTTCGGTAATCACGATGTAGAGACCGGCCATGCAGTCTACGACAAGTGGATCAAGGAGTTGAACTGCCCAGTTCTGGGCGCCAACATCATTGATACTAAGACGGGGGAACCTTATGTCAAGCCATACATTATCCTGAACCGCGAGGGTGTGAAGGTTGCCGTGCTCGGCATGCTGACTCCAGCTATTCCTAACTGGCTGACAGAGAATCTCTGGAGCGGTCTCCATTTCGAGAACATGGTGACCAGCGCCCGCAAATGGATGAAGCATATCCGGGAGAACGAGAAGCCAGACGTGGTGATTGGCGTCTTCCATAGTGGTAAAGATGGAGGTATCGTCACCCCAGAATATGAAGAGGATGCTTCGCTCAGAGTGGCAAGGGAAGTGCCTGGTTTCGACATGGTACTCTTTGGCCACGACCACACCCGATGCAACGAGACTGTTACCAATGTGGAAGGCAAACCAGTGGTTTGTCTCGATCCTGCCAACAACGCCCTCTCCGTAGCAGATGCAGAAATTACCCTGACCCTCAAGAAGAAGAAGGTGAACGGCAAGAAACAGTACGTGGTGACTGACAAGAAAGTAGAAGGAACCCTTGCCGATGTGACAAAATGTCCTATCGATGAGGATTTCATGAAGGCTTTCGAGCCTCAGATTGCAGAAATCAACCAGTATGTAGGCAAGCAGATTGGTACTTTCAAGAACACTATCCACAGCCGCGAATCGTTCTTCGGCAGCTGCGCCTTCAATGATTTCATCCTCAACCTGCAGCTCGAAATCACCAAGGCTGACATTGCCTTCAACGCTCCGCTCCAATTCAATTCCACCATCAACGCTGGTCCTGTCTACGTGAGCGATATGTTCAACCTCTATAAATATGAGAATCAGCTCTACGTGATGCGTCTTACCGGTGAAGAGATTCGCAAGCATCTGGAGATGAGTTATGACCTTTGGGTGAACACCATGAAGAGTCCTGACGACCATCTGCTTCTGCTCGACACCCAAACCAAGGGCGACCAGCAGCGCCTGGGCTTCAAGAATCTCTCCTTCAACTTTGACAGTGCTGCCGGAATCGACTATGAGGTGGATGTAACCAAGCCAGACGGAGAGAAGGTAAAGATTCTGCACATGAGCAACGGCCAGCCTTTCGACGAGAAGAAATGGTATAATGTAGCCGTCAACAGCTATCGTGGCAACGGTGGCGGTGAGCTTCTCACTCGCGGTGCCGGCATTCCAAAGGACAGTCTGGACAGCCGAATCATCTACCGCAGCAAGCGCGACCAGCGCTATTACCTGATGGAAGCTATCGAAAAGATGGGCACTATCGAGGCTAAAGCCAACAACAACTGGAAGTTCGTACCGGAAGCATGGACCAAGCCTGCTGCCCAGCGCGACTATGAATTGCTGTTCGGCAAGAAGCAATAGCAAGCTCCCACCTGAAACGTTCCCAGAAAAGCATATCATAAAGCTCAAAATTCAAAATAAAGAAGTAATGAAGTATTGGTTTATATTTTGCAAGAGTGACATCTTGCTGGAGAAGAGAGAAGACGGAACCTATACGATTCCATGCAGTGAAGAATGTCCGATAGAGACAAAGCCCTGGACCCATATCCTCAACATCACACCGATGGAGGACGGAACGGAGGTGAAAACCTTCACCATTCCGGAACCCGTCACGGACCATTCGAAGTTCGAGATGTGCGGTCTGCGTCCCAGTTTCTACAAGCTCACGCCGGAGCTTTATCAGAAAGCAGGCAAATGCCAGGAACTGAACTATTGGGATATGAACACCCATTTCTGCGGCGTATGTGGTGCACCGATGCAGATGGCAACCGACATCAGCAAAAAATGCACCCAGTGCGGCAAGCAGGTATGGCCTTCCCTCGCCACAGCCATCATCGTGCTCATCAAGAAGGACAATCAGGTTCTTCTCGTTCATGCTCGCAACTTCAAGGGCAACTTCGATTCTCTCGTAGCAGGTTTTGTTGAAACAGGTGAAAGCCTGGAAGAAGCCGTCCATCGCGAGGTGATGGAAGAGACAGGACTAACCATCAAGAACGTAAAGTATTTCAGTTCCCAGCCATGGCCTTATCCAAGTGGACTGATGGTAGGTTATACGGCAGAATACGTGGATGGAGAAATTCATCTGCAGAAAGAGGAACTCTCTCGTGGCAAGTGGTTTAGCAAGGACAACCTCCCTATCCTTCCCGAAAAATTATCAATAGCCCGCCGCCTGATTGATGCCTGGCTGGAAGGCAAGATTTAGTAGTTGAACGGAACAAGATTTTTTTGTTCAGGTCAAGAAACTTTCTATATAGAACAAGAAAACAAAGAACGTACAAGAGATGAAAGAGAAACTTTGGAATGCTGACTACATGAAGGTGATGTCAACCAATTTTCTGCTCTACTTTGCCTTCTATCTTCTAACCCCACTCCTCCCACTATATCTGAGTGAGACCTTCGGGACAACGAAGGATGTAATCGGCATTGTACTGAGCGGATATACTGTGGCAGCCCTCATCATCCGCCCCTTCAGTGGCTATGTGGTAGACGGGTTCTCCAGAAAGAAAGTACTGATGATCTGCCTGGCAGCCTTCGCCATCTTCTTTGCAGGCTACATTGCAGCCGGCACCATCCTGATGTTTGCCATCTGCCGAACCCTGCATGGCGGACCCTTTGGCGCCGTAACCGTGGCAAACAGTACGTGCGCCATCGATGTCCTGCCAGCCAGCCGTCGCAACGAAGGTATTGGTCTCTACGGACTTAGTAACAATTTCGCCATGGCAATCGCACCGTCTATCGGCATTTATCTGCACAACATGGTGGGCAGTTACATGGTACTGTTCTGGATTTCATTCATCGTAGCCATCGCTTCGGTAGTGATTGCCGGAACGGTTCATCTGCCGGAGAAGGAAATCGTCAAGAACAAGGAGAAACTGTCCCTAGACCGCTTCTTCCTGACCCGCGCCTGGCTGCTCGCCATCAACATCTGCATGTTTGGCTTCTGCTGGGGCGTTCTGAGCAACTATCTAGCCATCTACAGCAAGGAAGAACTCGGCATTACGGGCGGAACCGGAACCTATTTTGCCATCCTCTCGATGGGCTTGTTCCTCTCCCGTCTACAGGGTCGTAAGGCTCTGAGCAAAGGCAAGTTAACCCAGAACGCCGCCGAAGGAATGCTGATATCATTGGTGGGCTTCACCATCTTTGTTGCCATCAAGCATCCGGTCGCCTATTACCTCTCCGCAGCACTCATCGGTTTAGGCAACGGGCATCTCTATCCAGCCTTCCTGAATATGTTTATCAATGTAGCTCGCCACGACCAGCGAGGCACAGCCAACAGCAGTATTCTTACGGGTTGGGATTTAGGATTCGGAATCGGCTGTCTGCTCGGTGGAGTTGTGGCAGAACATTTCGGCTACAACGGAACCTTCTGGATGGTAGCCATCGAAAATGCCGCAGCCGTGATTTTATTCTTTGCCGCCTCTAAAAGCTTTTTCGAGAAACGCAGAAGAGTAGAATAGATTTTAGAAAGTATTCTGCTAGAAGGCGAAAAAACAGTTAAACAGAACAAAAAATGAGGGTGTGCCATCCGTAAGAAGATGACACACCCTTATATATTTTCTAATACTGTGTTCAGCTTAGAATGGAAGATCGTCTGCGCTGCCATCTGCAGCAGGAGCTGCTGGCTGAGCTGGAGGGAATGGAGCAGTAGCACCACCTGCTGGAGCAGCAGCTGGAGCAGGCTGAACAGGAGCAGCACCCATTGGAGGGTATTGAGAAGCACCAGGCTGAACACCACCCATAGCACCAGCTACGGCGTTAGGATCTACGCGCTGCACGTTCCATGCGCGAACACTGTTGAACCAACGACCCTGATACTCATGAGCATCCAAATCGAAGGAAACCATGATCTCTTCACCTGTCTGAATATTGAACTGAGCAATACGGTCTGCGCCAAAAACATCAAAGCACAACTTCTTAGGATATGCTTCGTGAGTTTCGATAACATAAGACTGAGCCTTCCACTCGCCTCTTGCTGAAACGCCGCTTTTTTCTGGTAAAACGGCAATAACCTTTCCTTGTAATTCCATATTAATATTTTAAAGTTTTTATAGATTCAAACGATTCTGACTGCGAAATTACTAAAAATAGTTCTAAAACTCGAACTTTTATCCAATTATTTTTGTGTATGAACAATATTTTTTGTATTTTTGTGCTCAATTAAGCGATAATGCTAATTAAAAATAGGTGAATAAGAAAAATAAAAATTAATTTAAAATAAATACTCATGAGATTTACAGTTTCAAGTTCTGCATTGAGCAGCAAGCTCAATATGCTAGCCAAGGTTATCAGCAGCAAGAATTCGTTGCCTATCCTTGATTGTTTTCTTTTTCAGGTAGAAAATGGTATCATGACTGTCACTGCCAGCGACAGCGATAACATCATCAAGAGTACTATCGAATTGACAGACAATGACGGAAATGGCGAATTCTGTGTACCTAACAAGGTTATCCTCGATGCACTCAAGGAATTGCCAGAGCAACCTCTCAACTTTGATGTTGACACAGATACCTTTGCCATCAAGATTGTTTACCTGAATGGCCTTTATAATTTTACAGGTCAGAATGCGGAAGACTATCCTCGTACACAGAGTATGAACAGCACATCCAATTCTATCATGCTTCCTACAAATGTGTTGATAGATAATATCTCTCGTTCTCTCTTCGCTACTGCAAGCGATGAGTTGCGCCCTGTAATGAACGGTATTTATTTTGACTTGACAGCCGATGCCCTGGCCATTGTTGCCAGCGATGGTCACAAGCTGGTCCGCAACAGAAACTATACCATCAAGAGCGAAACTCCTGCTTCTTTCATCCTTCCTAAGAAGCCAGCTTCCCTGCTCAAGGCCATCTTGACAAGAGACAGCGAAGACGTTGAAATCAAGTTTGACGAACGCAGTGCTGAAATTCTCTTCACTGACGGCGAGATGAAATGTCGCCTAATTGACGGACGTTATCCAAACTACAACTCAGTGATTCCAAACAATCCTAACGAGGTAACCGTAGACCGCAAGGCTCTCATCAGCGCCCTGCGCCGTGTAATGCCATTCGCCAGCGAGAGCAGCCAGCTGGTTCGCTTCTATATAGAGCCAGGCAAGCTGGAGGTTTCTTCTGAAGATATGGACTTCTCTACATCTGCCCGCGAACTGTTGGCTTGCGAGTATGTTGGCTCTCCTATCAACATCGGTTTCAAGGGCAGCAGCCTGAACGAAGTGCTGAGCAACATCAGTGGCGACAACATCATCCTCCAGCTCGCTGACCCTAGCCGTGCCGGAATCATCGTTCCTGCCGAGCAGCAGAAGGAGGAAGACATCCTCATGCTCATCATGCCTATGCTCCTGAATGACTAAGGAACATACGTTACTGAATATAAGACCCCAAAAATAATAGGACAATGAAACTCAATTTAAAAAAACCTTTAATCGTGTTCGACCTTGAAACAACAGGTCTGGACATGGTGAAGGACAGAATTATTCAGATATCATACATCAAGGTAAGCCCAGACGGCACTGAAAGCAGAAAGAACCTCTTTGTCAATCCAGAGAAGGAGATTCCGGCAGAAGTTGTAGCCCTCACAGGCATCAGCAACGAAGATGTCAAGGACGCTCCAACCTTCAAGCAACTGGCTGCCAATCTCGAAAAAGAATTCACCGGCTGCGATTTCGCCGGCTACAATTCCAACCATTTCGATATTCCTATGCTTGCCGAGGAATTTCTCCGTGCCGGCATTGATTTCGATTTCAGCAAATGCCGCCTCATCGATGCACAGACCATATTCATGAAGATGGAACGCAGAAATCTGGCTGCTGCCTACAAATTCTTCTGCGGAAGAAAGATGGAAGATGACTTCGAGGCTCACAGAGCTGACCAGGATACAGAAGCTACCTACCGTGTGCTGATGGCCGAGCTTGACAAATATGCTCCAGGCGTTCAGGAAGAACCGGAGCGTGTGCTCAACAACGACATGGAAGAGCTGGCTGCTTTCTCCAAGCAGAACGACAATGTAGACTTTGCCGGCCGCATCGTATGGCAGGAAGTGAAAGATGCCAACGGCAATGTCATGACCGATGAGAAAGGCGAACCTCTGAAACACGAAGTGTTCAACTTCGGCAAATACAAAGGCTGGGACGTTGGTGAAATCCTGACCCGCGACCCAGGCTACTTTACATGGGTCTTGGGAAGCGACTTTACAAACAACACCAAGCAGGTACTTACCCGCATTCGCCTCCGTGAGTACAATAAGCGTATGGGGAAATAACAAATTCCCCAATACGCAGAATTGGGGTGAATAAGTAAAAATGTCAAAATGTTAAAAGGAAAGAAAATAGTATTGGGCATTACGGGCTCCATTGCAGCCTACAAGTCATGTCTCATCTTACGAGGCCTTATCAAGCGAGGAGCTGAGGTGCAGGTGGTCATTACACCTGCCGGCAAGGAGTTTATCACTCCCATCACCCTTTCAGCCCTCACCCATAAGCCGGTGGTAAGCGAATTCTTCTCGCAGAGAGACGGCACATGGAACTCACATGTTGACCTCGGTCTCTGGGCAGACGCCATGCTGATTGCTCCATGCACAGCATCAACAATGGGAAAGATGGCTCACGGCATTGCCGACAACATGCTCATCACTACTTACCTATCTATGAAGGCACCAGTCTTCCTAGCTCCAGCGATGGACCTGGACATGTACAAGCATCCTTCCACACAAGCTAACATGAAAACCCTTCTGAGCTATGGCAACCATATCATAGAGCCGGAAGTGGGATTCCTGGCTAGCGGACTGGAAGGCAAGGGACGCATGGAGGAACCAGACGTCATCGTTGACTGTCTGGACAGATATTTCGATATAGAGGCAGAAAAGAATGCTGACTGCATGGTAAATGCAAAGGAAACTGCGAACGATTTATCGGGTAAGAACGTGATGATTACTGCAGGACCTACCTATGAGAAGATAGATCCGGTGCGCTTCATCGGCAACTATTCTTCCGGGAAGATGGGATTCGCCCTGGCTGAGGAATGCCTGCGCCGAGGCGCCAACGTCACCCTCATTGCAGGACCCGTTGCATTGTCATGCAGTCAAGCCATCCACCGCATCAATGTTGAGAGTTGCGAAGAGATGTATCAGGCTGCAACGCAAGCCTTCGCTGAGAACGATGCAGCTATCCTCTGTGCTGCCGTTGCCGACTTCAAGCCAAGTAACGTAGCCGACAGGAAAATCAAGCGCGAGAAAGATGATCTGGAGTTGCGTCTCGTGCCGACGCACGACATTGCAGCCGCCTTAGGAAAGATGAAACAAAAACATCAACGAATCGTAGCTTTCGCACTGGAAACCAACGATGAAGAAGCGAACGCACAGAAGAAGAGACAAAAGAAAAATGCCGACTTCATTGTGCTCAACTCCACTCGCAATCCAGGAACTACATTCCGTACAGATGACAATCAGATAACGATTATCTCAGAAAAAGGCAAGAAAGAATATGAGAAGAAACCAAAGTCTGAGGTGGCTCAAGACATCATTGACGAATTGGCAAAAATCCTCTAAGGGAAAGAAAAAAACTAATTGGATAGCTGCTGTCTGCATGGTATGGATTCTGTGCTGTACTGTGCAGACAGCTGCTGCGCAGGAGCTGCAAGCCAAAATCACGATTAACCATGCCCAGATATCAGGCACGGACAAGAGTGTTTTCGAAAACCTGCAACAAACCCTGGAGCAGTTTGTCAACGACCGCCAATGGACCCATCTGCAGTTTGCCAGGAAAGAGCGCATCACTTGTAATTTCAATATTACCGTAACCAAGTACGACAAAAATCAGAACCTGTTTACATGCAAGGCGCTCATTCAGGCTAACCGCCCGGTCTACAATTCGGCCTACACCTCCACCATATACAACAATACGGACCAGAACTTCACGTTCAAGTTTGCCGAGTTCGACCAGCTGGAGTTCAATGAGCAGCAGATAGACAATCAGCTTACAGCGCTCTTCGCCTACTATGCCTATCTCATCATAGGCCTGGACTTGGACACCTTCTCGCCCAAAGGCGGCGAAGATGTCCTGCAAAGATGCATGAACCTTGCCAATAACGCCCAGAATCTGGATTATCCGGGATGGAAAGCATTTGCCGATTCCAAAAACCGCTTTGCCATCATCTCCGACTATCTTGACGGTGCCTTGGAACCTTTCCGCCAGTTACAATACGATTATTATCGCAAGGGACTGGACGAGATGGCAAACAATGTGGAAAGAGGAAGAGGTGAGATTACTACCGCAGTAACCACCCATCTCAAGAAGGCTAAGGAAAACCGTCCGCTCAGTATGCTGCCGCAGATCTGGACCGATTACAAGAAGGATGAGCTTGCCAACATCTACAAGGGTCATGGAACCCAGAAAGAAAAGGAAGCCATCTACGAACTTCTCTTCAGCATCAACCCGTCTCAAAGTTCTTTCTGGGACAAGATAAAAGAATAGTTCTTGGTTTTTACAAGACAAGAAAAAGATTTAATAATTATGCTCAAGCAACTGTATATTAGAAACTTTACACTCATAGACGAGTTGGATATAAAACTATATCCAGGCTTCTCCGTCATCACAGGTGAAACGGGTGCAGGTAAAAGCATCATCCTCGGAGCCATCGGCCTGCTGCTAGGCAATCGTGCCGACAGCAAAGCCATCAAATCAGGCAAGGAGCGTTGCGTAATAGAGGCTCATTTCGACCTTTCCAGATACGATATGAAAGGCTTCTTTGATGACAACGATATCGATTTTGATGCAGAAGACACAATCATCCGCAGGGAGCTGACCAGTGCCGGCAAAAGCAGGGCATTCATCAATGACACACCGGTTCCCTTAACCAAGATGAGAGAACTGGGCGAACAGCTGGTTGATATTCATTCACAACATCAGAATCTCCTGCTGCAAAAAGAAGATTTCCAACTGAACGTGGTAGACATCTTGGCGCAGGATGCAGAACATATCAAAGCATACCAAGCTGTCTATCAGCAATACCGTTCTGCCCTCTCACGGCTGGAACAGCTGAAGCAGGAACTCATCAAAAACCGCGAAAACGAGGAATTCATGCGCTTCCAACACAAGGAACTTGACGAGGCTCATCTGGAACCAGGCGAACTTGAGCAACTTGAACAGGAATCAGATATTCTGAATCATTCGGAAGAAATCAAATCAGCACTTTATGAAGCCGACCATTCGCTTTCGGACGATGAGGGAAGCATCCTCCAACTGTTACGCAATGCCAGCTACAGCATCAGCAACATCAGAGAAATCTACCCGGAAGTGGCTGAACTCTCCGACAGACTGGATTCCAGCTACATAGAGCTGAAAGACATCGCGCAGGAAATCAGCAGCAGCCTGGACCGAATCGATTTCGACCCAGCCCGCCTGGAGCAGCTCAACACCCGATTGGACCAGCTCAACACATTGCTGCAGAAATTCCATGTCGAAACAGTAGAGGAACTCATTGAAACCCGCGATCTTCTGGCGCAGCAACTGGAACACATTGACAATGGCAATGAAGACATCGAGATATTGCAGAAGGAAGTAGACCAGAAACTGATAAAGGCAATGTCTGCAGCCCATTCTCTTTCCAGTCTTCGCAAGAAAGTCGCCAAAAGCATTGAAACGGAAATGAAGAACCGGCTCGTCCCTCTCGGAATCCCTAACGTCCGCTTTGAAATCGAATTTGCTGAGAAATCGCTCTGCCGAGATGGAGCCGACAAGGTAAGCTTCCTCTTCAGCGCCAATCGCAGCACCCCTCTCCAGCCTATCAGCCAGGTAGCTTCCGGTGGCGAAATAGCACGCGTAATGCTCTCGCTCAAGGCGATGATCAGCGGTGCAGTCAAGTTGCCAACCATCATTTTCGACGAAATTGATACAGGAGTTAGCGGCAAAATTGCCGAGAAGATGGCTGAGATCATGACCGAGATGGGCAATCAGAACCGTCAGGTAATTTCCATTACCCACCTGCCTCAGATAGCTGCCATGGGCAGCCATCACTATAAGGTTATGAAGGAGGAAACCCAGACCGGAACCATTTCGCAGATGCGGGAACTGACTCCAGCGCAGAGGGTTGAAGAAATCGCCCAGATGCTCAGCGGAAGCGACATCAGCCAGGCGGCACTGGCTAATGCCAAGGAGCTGATAAACAAACATGCCAAATTATAGATATGAAAAGAATAAATACAATCATTTTGACTCTGATGCTGGGAGCATCGAGTGTCTTGGCGCAACCGGGTTCTGTCCAGAAGGTTGCCAAAAGCGTCTTCACCTTGACTACATTCAATAAGGACGGCGCAATCATATCATCTACACAGGGAGTGTTTATTGATAACAAGGGTACTGCCATCAGTACATTCAAGCCTTTCGTGGGAGCCACCAAGGCAAGTGTGGTCGATGCCACAGGCAAGTCTTATGAAGTAGAAGCCATCATGGGAGCAGATGAGCTTTATGATGTTGCCAAATTCAGAATCAAGGCAAATACTACAGCTGCTACTATCGCAGCAAAGGAGACTGAAGCTGGCCAGAAAGTATGGCTTGTTCCCTACTCTATCAAAAAATCACCTTTCCAGCAGGAAAACATCACGAGTGTAGAGAAATTCCAGACATCGTACAACTACTACATCTTCACCACAACCGTTCCAGAGAATGCAGTGGGTTGCCCATTCGTTGACAAGAACGGACAGGTGATTGGACTGATGCACAGCAACGGACAGACCACAGCGATTGATGCCAATTATGCCCGCCAGCTGAAGGTTACCGGACTTTCATCGCTCGATGCAGCCCTGCGAGAGACAGCCATCCGCACTGCCCTTCCCGATACAGAGCAGGAGGCCATGACCATGATGACTTTGAAAAAAGGTCAGTTGAAAATGAAAGAATACGCCAAGTACTCGGATGAATTCATCGAAAAATTCCCTACTTCTGCCTATGGTTACAAGGAAAAGGCGATGGACCTGGTAAATGCCGATAAGTATGAAGAGGCTGCCAAGCTGATGGAAACCGGCATCAAGAAGGCAACAGCCAAGGACGAGGCTCACTCCAACTATTCTGACATCATTTATCAGAAAGTAATATATAAAGGTGATTCCGTTTATACTGCATGGACATTGGACAAGGCTCTGGACGAAGCACGCCAGGCATACGCCATCAAGGCACAGCCAATCTACAGGCATCAGGAAGCCAGAATCCTGTTCACCAAGGGTGATTATGCAACTGCTGCCAATCTTTTCCTCGACCTGACCAAGACTCCAATCAACAGTGGCGAACTCTATCTGGAGGCAGCACAGGCGAAGACAAGACTGAAAGCCCCTGATTCAGAGATTGAGATGCTGCTCGACAGTGCCGTAAGCGTAGGAGCCCGTACCAACATGGCTGGTCCATATTATCTGGCACGTGGTCAATATCTTGCAGAAAAGGGACAGTATCGTCGTGCCATTCAAGACTATAACATGTACGACAGCATCGTGCGCCCAGTAGATCCATCATTCTACTATGCCCGCTATCAGTGCGAAACCAAGCTCAGAATGTGGCAGCCAGCCCTATTCGACATTGCAAGAACCTGCTATCTGGCGCCAAAGGAACCGACCTTCTTTGCTGAGTGGGCAAGTTTAGATTTGCGTGTAAAACGATTTGATGAAGGCATCAGTGCTGCATCCCGTTGCATTGAGTTAGCCCCAGAATATGCTGACGGCTATCTTCTTCTCGGCTTGCTCTACAAGGAGAAGAACATGAAGGAGGAAGCTATCAGGAATCTGAAGAAAGCAGAAGAATTAGGTGATAAGCGAGCTGCCGGGTATCTTGCAAAGATAAAGTAATTCATCTCACTGAACACATGTTTTGAGGATAAAACCTTGTTTTTGCGAAATAGTTGCCAAAAAATTTGGTAGTTCCAAGAAAAAGTATTACCTTTGCAGCCGCAAACAAGAAAAGACTGATAAAAGGACTTAGAAAAAAGGTTCCGTAGCTCAGTTGGATTAGAGCAACAGCCTTCTAAGCTGTGGGTCTTGGGTTCGAACCCCAACGGAATCACTAAGTCGTTATCAAATTTGCAAGAAATAGATTTTTATCTAAAAGAAATACGAATGTAAGTTACTTATAATCAAGTACTTGCCTCCGTATTTTTCGTTTAGGGGTATTCTTGGTGCTAGGAATAGGCTGATATTTACTGGTCGTTGACTGGCCTACGTATACCCTCTCCCCTTAACTCACTGAAAGCCAATCTATTTTATCCATTCTGACAATAATTATTAAATTTAGGGTGTGTTATCAAAATGTTATCAACTCCGTAAAATTATGTTATCAAAATGGCTAGTATTAATTTAAGCTTCGTTCACAATCGGTTGAAAAGAGCAACGTCACAGAAACCAGTTTCCATCGAATTGCGAATTACGTCCCGACGTAGCATCGGATACGTCCTGATGCAGTAAGAGATGCATCCCGACGTAATACAAGATACATCGGGATGTAATTTCAGAAGCAGTGTGATTCCTAAAATGAACCTTAAAACACAAACGACTATGATTAATTACAGCGTAAAAAAAGCCAGACATTATAAGTATTTGCAGATTTCTTTGTACCTTTGCAAACACATTGTTCAAGAATAGCATCAAACGCTATTTCAAAACATGTCGAACACCGTTAAAAATAAGATTTAAGGAATTATCAAGAAGTAAGAATATTTAAAACTATATGAATACAGATAGACTTTTCAGTCAGACAAAACATTTACCCGCATACCAGATTGCCGATTCTGTGAATCAGAAATTGACAGAATCATCTAATCTTGTCATAACAGCGCCCCCTGGTGCCGGTAAATCAACCTTGCTGCCACTTACCATTCTCAACGGATGCAAAGGCAAGATTCTCATGCTGGAACCGCGCCGATTGGCAGCCCGTCAAATTGCCGAACGAATGGCAAGCATTTTGGGCGAGTCTGTCGGTAAGACGGTTGGCTATCGCATACGCTTTGAAAACAAGACGTCTGCTGATACTCGCATCGAAGTTCTCACCGAAGGAATCCTCACGCGTATGCTGGTGAATGACCCCACACTGGATGGCGTCAGCATCATCATCTTTGACGAATTTCATGAACGAAGCATCAATTCCGACCTTGCGCTTGCATTAGCCCGACAAGCTCAGGAGATTATCCGACCAGATTTAAAGATAGTTATCATGTCTGCAACAATTGATACAACTACCATCTGCCAAACGCTCCGAGCACCACTCATAGAAAGCCAAGGTAAGATGTTTCGGGTAGAAACCGTCTATGCAGCCGATGATGTCAACGCATACGATATGGTTCAGGAGATGGTTGCCACGATTGTCAGGGCCCATCACGATCATCAAGGCGATATTCTGGCGTTTCTTCCTGGCCAGGGAGAAATCCTGAAATGCGAAGAAATGTTAAACGGAATAATAGCCAAGGCTGATGATTCTTCTGCTGATAATATGTGGGCAGCCACAACCGTCTATCCACTTTACGGCAATCTCTCTCCGGAGAAACAGCGAAGCGCCATTGCTCCCTCACAGGAAGGAAGACGTAAAATCGTTCTTGCTACCCCTATCGCTGAAACTTCACTTACTATCGAGGGCGTGAGAATCGTGGTTGATTCCGGACTCTGCAGAAAGCTGGTCTATGATAACCGAACCGGACTCAGCCATCTGAAGACTGTACGAATCAGCAAGGATATGGCCACCCAGCGAAAAGGTCGTGCCGGGCGAGTAGCTGAGGGCATCTGCTACCGTCTCTGGACGCAGACCTCAGAACATCTGATGGAAGATCAGCGACGTCCTGAAATCGAAGATGCTGATCTCTCTTCAATGGTTTTGGATATTGCTGCTTTTGGAGAAAACAAGCCAGAATGCCTGCCCTGGTTCACGCTTCCACCTACCGCTAATCTGCTGTCTGCAAAGAATTTACTCGTTTCTCTCAAAGCCATTCATGAAGATGGAAACATCACAGCTCTGGGCAAGAAAATGGCATCCCTACCCTGTCATCCCCGCATTGCCCGCATGATGCTGAACAGAAATTCCGTAGCATTGGCTTGCGACATTGCAGCTCTATTGGAAGAGAAAGACCCGATGAGCGAATCTTCTGATACGGATATTGCATTACGAATATCCATCCTCCGTTCTCTACGCAGGAAATCAAATCTGGGAAGATGGAACCGCATCGCACAGATAGCGCAGGAATACCGCAGAATGCTCAGAATCAAGGAAGATAACGGAGAGGTAGATGCTGAGGAAGTGGGCAGTCTGATAGCCCAGGCTTATCCGGAGCGCATCGCCAGGGCATTGGACAATATTGGCAATTTCCGCATGGCAAACGGCAATACGGTCTTCATCGACAAGTCTGATGCGATGTCTGCACAGGAATGGATAGCCATCGCTTCGCTCAATTCTGCCAGCTGCAACGAATCTGCATCCGGCAAATCTGTTTCCACTAAATCTGCTTCCAGCAGCGATACCGGTGGCAAAGGAAAGGTTTTCCTCTGCGCACCTGTCGCAGTCAGAGACCTGCCATTTACAGAGGTAGAAAACATCTCCTGGGACAGTAAAGCAGGAATGGTAAAGATGCAGATGGAACACCGCATAGGTAAGCTGGTGATAGACAGCAAGCCGATTCAGAATGCAGATAAGCAACGGCTCATTGATATTATCTGCACCGCAGCCAGAAAAGACGGACTCAGTATGTTCGACTGGAACGAAAATATACAGCGCCTTCAGCGACGTGTAGCGAAGGTGAGCGAATGGCATCCCGAACTGGAGATACCCGATTTTTCTACAGAAAAGCTTCTGTCAGCTGCTGCTGACTGGCTCCCCTTCTACCTGGAGGATGCAGGGCGAGTGATGACAAGTATCAGTGAAATGAAGAAAATCAATCTTGAGGAAGCCTTGTGGGCACTCATCCCATACGACAAGCAGCAGGAGATAGAACGCCTCGCCCCTACCCACCTTCGTGTACCTTCGGGCAGCAACATCCGCATCGACTACCGTCAGGGCGCTGAAGCCCCTATTCTAAGTGTGCGTCTGCAGGAATGTTTCGGAATGACAGAAACTCCTACGGTCAATGATGGCAAGCAGCCGCTGCTGATGGAATTACTCTCACCAGGTTTTAAGCCGGTGCAGTTGACGCAGGATCTCCACAGCTTCTGGGAAGGAACCTACTTCGAAGTACGTAAGGAGCTCAAGCGCCGATACCCCAAGCATTATTGGCCAGATAATCCGCTGGAAAGCGAAGCAGTGAGAGGAGTAAAGAAGAATAAATAGAAAATAAGAGAATTAATAAGAGAAAACAAAAGAAACAAAAAGAGAAATTAAAAGAGAAACAAAAAGACTGAACTTTCGCAAGTTTTGTCCCACACGCCCTGAAAGGGCAGAAGCCCCTAGCCCAGGGCATCGCCCTGGGTAATTACGGACGCAAACCTGTCGCCCTGTAAGGGCAAAAGCTTTAAAAACTCCAGACAAAACATAAAGCTTTTGCCCTTACAGGGCGTCTTGCTGATTGACATCATACCCAGGGCGATGCCCTGGGCTAGGGCTTTTGGGCCTTCAGCCCGTACTTGAACCACATGCGAAAGTTCAAATAAAAAAAAGGATTGCAAACCTCATGATGAAGTATGCAATCCTTTTAAATTTTATATCTTCTTCAGATGAACTGAATACTCAAGAGCTTGAGATTAGTCCTTGAAGAAATCCTTAACAGCCTCGTTAGGTACCATCTTCTCATCGAAAACATAAGCACCAGTCTTAGGGCTCTTAACCATCTTGATAACCTTTGTATATGCGCGACCAT
>ERZ1023670.19-NODE-19-length-63612-cov-11.311295_pt1 | contig 63612 bp, 56 predicted proteins | sample MGYA00380342_ERZ1023670 | MGnify/ENA primary metagenome ERZ1023670 (study PRJEB33179, sample SAMN07448984) | human gut metagenome | biome: Human-gut; feature: Human associated habitat; material: Faeces | host: Homo sapiens | place: India: Bhopal | collected...
GGATTTCTCTTTGCCGTACGACACAGAGAAATCCTAATGACCGATTTGGGTTTAAGCTGATTTGCAACGCCGAAAAACCTTTGAAAATGTAATTCTCTGATAATCAGCTGCTTATTAAAATGGTCCATAATCGCATCATTTCCACGCAAGCGACGGCTTGGTTGAAAAAAAACGATTCTCAGACGACCATTTGTAAACTATTTTGTACGTATCACATGCTTAGCAGGTGCCGCCCCTGTAAAGCATTACGCCAAATCCCGGAAGCCAATTATATGCCCAGAAAAGTTTTAGCGGACAACAATGATAAACTATAATAGGCACCTCATGTGTTTATCACCGTGGCAGAGTGGATAATTCTACACGCGATAATGCTTTGTAGCCCTATCCATCTCACGGCGATCCTCCTTCTCCTTTAGTGTCTGCCGCTTGTCGTATTCCTTTTTACCACGCGATAAGGCAATGTCCACCTTTGCCCTACCCTTGTCGTCGATGAAAAGCAACGTTGGCACAATGGTAAGGCCAGGTGTCTTTGTGTCTTCAGCAAGGTGACGTATCTCACGCTTGTTGAGGAGCAACTTGCGGTCGCGGCGTGATGGCACATTTGAGCGTGAGCCATAGAAATAAGGCGAGACATTCATGCCTTTTAGCCAAATCTCGCCATTGTTGATAAAGCAAAACGAATCCACGAGCGATGCCTTACCCAACCGGATTGACTTTATTTCCGTGCCCGTGAGCACTATTCCAGCTGTATAGGTATCGATGAAATTGTATAGAAACGATGCTTTCTTATTGCGTATTTGCACCGGACTCTTTCGGCGCAATTCTTGTTCTGTCTTATTCATTATGAAATCTTGCAAAAGTCATCCAAATGATCGTCCACGTAGTGAGCGATGTCCGTGGTAAACTCTTCTTCATGTTCGACAAATGAATCGTCGTAATCGTCGAACTCTGGATACTGCTCATACAAAGCGTCAAACTCTTCTTGCGTGCAGTCTTTCTCTATCTCGGCTTGATACTTTCCGAAAAGTCGGTGTGTCTCGCTGATTATCTTGTATAGGTCGCGCAAGCCCCAGTTGCGCATAGCCTTTGCAAATGGGTTGAGATAGATGAAAGGACCGTAGCCATTGTGTATCAATTCAACGAAGCCACCATCCATCACCGTGTCGCGAAGGATGATATACGCCAAAAGCGTTATCTGGTCGGAGTTGAGTTGCGACATTGTCGTAGCTGTCAACTCTCCTCCGATGGCATCGTAAATGGCATCGGTGATAACCTTCAGGAAATCATCCATCCCGTTTTGCGCCGCTTCTTTCAAAGCGGCGCCCTTTACCGTCACTTCTGTCATCTGAATGCTAATCTATTTTATATGGTACCTCTTCAAGGTTCTTCTCAATTTCCGCGTCTGTGACTCGGTAGTTGGCCAGGTCGCCATCGATATAACTCATGTATGATGGCATGTCAATGAGTCCGTGGCCAGACAGATTGAAGAGGATTACAGGTGCCTTGCCTTCCTCGTTTGCACGCTGTGCCTCGCGGATGGTAGCTGCAATGGCATGACAGCTTTCCGGCGCGGGCACTATGCCCTCTGTTTGCGCAAAGAGCATTCCAGCCTTGAAACTATCCAGCTGTGGAATGTCGACACCATGCATATAGCCATCCTTTACCAATTGCGAGATAATGACTCCCGCTCCATGGTAACGCAATCCACCAGCATGGATATTGGCCGGCTTGAAGTCATGGCCCAGCGTGAACATTGGCAACAACGGAGTGTATCCCGCCTCATCGCCAAAGTCGTATTCAAATTTTCCCCTCGTAAGCTTTGGGCAGCTCTCAGGTTCCGCAGCGATAAACTCGGTGTCCTTATGAGAGCCATCAAAGACGTGACGCATGAATGGGAAAGCTATGCCGCCAAAGTTGCTGCCACCGCCAAAACAAGCTATCACCTTGTCTGGATATTCACCTGCCATCTCCATCTGCTTCTCTGCCTCCAAACCGATGATTGTCTGATGCAGGGCCACATGATTGAGCACGGATCCGAGAGTGTATTTGCAACCAGGAGTGGTTGTTGCAAGCTCAATGGCCTCGGATATGGCCGTGCCTAAAGAACCTGGATGGTTAGGGTCGCGCGTTATGATGTTCTTGCCAGCTCGTGTCGACATAGAAGGTGAACCTTGCACTGCGGCACCGAATGTACGCATAATGTACGAGCGATATGGCTTCTGCTGCATGGTTATTTTCACTTGATACACTGCGGCATCAAGTCCGTAAAGTTTTGCTGCGTATGAAAGGGCAGCTCCCCACTGTCCGGCTCCTGTTTCCGTGGTGACATTGGTGTCGCCTTCCTCCTTGCAATAATAACATTGAGGCAGGGCGGAATTGATCTTGTGGGATCCCAACGGGTTCGTGCTCTCGTTTTTGAAATATATGTGAGCACGTGTGCCGATGGCTTGTTCGAAAGCGTAGGCACGCACCAATGGAGTGGCACGATAGTAAGCGTATTTCTCTTGAACTTCTTCTGGAATGTCTATCCATGGATGAGTTTGGTCGAGCTCTTGCTTTGAGCACTCCATGTTGAATATGTGGGAAAGGTCTTCCGCCGTCAATGGCTCATGAGTCTTTGGATTCAATGGAGGCATTGGCTTATTGGGCATCTCTGCCTGGATGTTGTACCATTGTGTGGGTAAGTCCTGCTCAGACAGGAGAAATTTCTTTTGATGCTTCATAATAGCCTATATTTTAATTATGTGCAAAGATATGGCATTTTACATTAAATCGCAAGGATATTAATGATAATCTGCACAAATTGTTGCAAAATGGAATCAAAACACGCCAGCCTTGAATAACACATAAGCTATGATAGCCAATGCTATGATGCCAATCGTGGTCTTGAGAAGACAAGTCGTGACTTTCTTAATGGCGACAATAGCTATCACGATTACTATTAAGGCAATGATATAATCAGTCATGGCATTAAATATTCAGTCTGTATTACTTATTATTTTCGTTGTTAAAACAAATTCTTGAAAGCCTGTGGTATGTCGGTCTCAAATTCCATTGGTCGATGGGTGACTGGATGGTAAAAACACAAGCGGAAAGCATGCAGGCAAAGGCGGCCCACAGGGTCGTCGCCATTGCCATATTTTACGTCTCCACAAACGGGGTGTCCCAAGTCGGCGGCATGGACGCGAATTTGGTTCTTGCGGCCTGTCTCCAACTTGAACTCGACAAGAGAATGGTCTGCCGTACGATCTAACACATGATAATGCGTTATGGCGAGCTTGCCACCATTGTCGTATGGCGAGCTGTAAGTGAAATAAGCGCGATTGTCTTTAAGCCAGCTCTCTACGGTGCCATTGTCTTGTTCCATCACCCCGGAAAGAACGGCCACATAGCGACGGTCAAAGACTATGTTGTGCCAATCTGACTCAAGGGCAAGTTCCACGTCTTTGTCCTTTGCGTAAACCATCAGTCCACTTGTGTCACGATCAAGCCGATGCACCACATGAGCCGTGCATCGCTGACGGCTTTGGCGAAAATATTCGTCAAGTACCGTCTTGACATTCAAGGTGCTATGTCCTGCCGCCATGGAAAGAATGCCTGTTTTTTTTTCCACTACCACAAGATAGCGATCCTCAAACACAATTCGAAGGTAATGATTTCTGAACTCCATGTTTTGTTTCGACTTGCTTACCTCAACCTTCATCCCTGGAAGCAATTTGTAGTCGAACTTGGTGACAATTTTGCCATTGACCTTGATGCCATGTCCAGAGAGAGTGGCCTTGATCTTGGTTCGGCTCTCTTTCAGATTCGCAAGAAGCCAATCAAGCAGTTTTGAAGGTTCGGCAACGACGTAACTCATAAAGTTGCCTGTTGGCTTTGGTCGTGACGACGGTCGGCTCACTCTTTTCTCTTCCATATTGCTGATATTTTACGGTGGATGGCTATAATGTTGCACACGCTAACCAAGACAAGAAGTATGAAGCCAAGTGCTATGGACGGAAGCATCGACCCAGTGTCTATATTTGGGAAGAGTGTATCGATAACTCCCACATAATAATCCCTGATGAAGAATATGGCGACAAGGGCCACTACGAGCACGCCAATATTCAAGAATATGGTCAAAAGCTGGTAGGGACGCGCCACTTGCTGTGGGCTGTAGCCTATAAGCAACAGGTTTTCAAGCTTTGAGGAGTTTTTCTGGACAAGCAGGTAAATGCTAAGCATGAGGATATAGAAACTCAGGACAGAAATGACGAGCCCGACTATCATTACCATTGTTACCATAAAGCGCAAGAAGTATGTCGTCTTCTCCGCGTCAAGCTTGTCATCCTCCACTTCAAAGCCATGACGGTCGAAATAGGTTGTCATCTGCTCGGTCTTGCTGCCGTCGGGGTCAAGGATGAGTCTGGTCGGAGCCGTGTCCTTTCCAGGCGCGAATGTGCTATTGCTCCAATCCATGAACGCTTGAGGCACAAGGATGCTGCTGACACGCGATGAGAAGCCTATGACCTTACCCTTGAACGATTCGCCGCCATTGGAGCCTTGAACAAAGATGTCAAAGTCTATCATTCCAACAAGGCCATCGCTTATCTTTGGAAGAGAACGGCTTTGCGCGAATCCAAAATTGTACATGGCAATATAGCTTCGTGGCAAAATCACGGGTACGACCTTCTCGCCAGGCTTATAACTCCACGTTCCATTGGAAGCGTCAACAAAGTCGTCCGGTATGCTTTCAAGGAAAATCTCAGAATTGAGAATGTTGGTCCCGCTAATGCCCATGCGAGCGGTCACCGTATATTGGGTAGAGGTGAACGCGCCAAGCTTATTGGCAAAACGAGTTGCGCGAATATCGTCTATGTCCTGCTTGGTGAAGGCATTGGAACGACCAGAAAGGGTATTGCCGACTCCGACCTTTTTCTCTACAATGATGTAGTTCGACTTCATGAATGAGTCTTCTCCCGTGAATACAGGAGAGACATCCTTGTAAAACTGATAGCCAAGCAAGACTATAAGCAGGCCGAAAAGATTAGCGAAAGCAAAGCCCGCGAACTGTGATACGCTGATGTGTTGGCGTAAAAGTTTCCATACAAGATTCATAGCTTCACCGTCCTTTCATAGTTAAGATTCATGTGTTTACCTATACTTGTCACGATTACACCCGCGCCTTGTCGATGCGCCTCGTCCATCATTATGCTTGCCATTATTTCCGCGTTGCGGTCATCAAGATGCGAGATTGGCTCGTCGGCAAGGATAAAGTCGAACGGCTGCACGAGAGACCTTATCATCGCCACCCTTTGCTGCTGTCCGAACGACATTAGCCCAGCTTTCGCGTTAACCTTGTCGGCAATGCCGAGCATGTCGAACCATTCAAGGATTTGCTTTTCAGACTTGAATCCTGTAAGCTTATTCTTTATTAGAACGTTCTCCATCGCCGTGAGCTCGGGGAAAAGCCTTAACTCTTGAAACAGATGACTTATGCTGTGACGGCGGGAGTCAACCCATTGTGACACGCTGAAATCAATGGTATCAGCATCATCGAAATACACGTGCCCCGTATAATCGTGACGATAGCCGACGATATAACTGCAGAATGTGCTCTTCCCTTTGCCAGAGTCTGCCTCGACAAGGTAGAGCTTGTCTTTCTCAAAAGTGATGTCGTTTGCCCAAACGTCTGAGTTTAACTCCTTACGCTCTGAAAAAACGTTTGGTACGACATTCTTAAAATGTATCCTGTTCATTTGTCCGTTGTATAAACAATTGTATTGATATTCCCAAACATCGGCATGAGAAGTGATGTTATCGCTGCAGCCTTACTGTTGCCCAATGCCTTGAAGTTGACAACCATAGCCAGTTTCTTACCCTTTATAATTTTTTGCAGATCAGGGGAAAGAGGTTTTGGCGACGTTGTTATGCTGTGTTTGGCCTCTTCTGGCGAAGCACCACTCATATATTGCATATCTTGAGTTACCCCAAAGAAATATGTGGTGCCATTGCCTGAATAGTAGTAGCAGTTTTTACCCCAATCACCAATATGTCCACCCACCGGGACGCTTTTCTTCCAATAGTCGATATCCGCAAGCCAAGGCGCTCCTGACAAGCGTGCGGCCATCATCATGCGAAAGTTGTCTTTTCCAAGAGATGAAGTGACAAGTGTCAAGTCACCGTTCACGCTCTTTATGATGTTGTCCATGTCTATTGCCGTATTGATGCCGGCAAGCATGGCTGTCGCGGCCCTATTCTGTATCATCAGGTTATGGAACTGTTTGCCGTCAACATTCAAAAAGAGTCCAAGCACGTCGTCTTGCGACATTGCCTTGATATACTCGCCCTTGATGGGACGATAAACGTTAGCGGCTTTGACAAGCGCTGAATTTATGCTTTTCTTGTAAGATAAAGTCTTGCCATGCATGAGCAAGTGTCCGTTTTTAACCTCCATGGCAGCCGCGAGAATGACATCCGCTGGGTCGGCATCCTTGGGTGCGCCCATTGTGAACGGTGCGACAAATTGCTGGGGCAAAGCGCATGTTTGGGCCACTATCGACATTGGGGCGTCAATGGAATCGGATGTGGCATACATAGGTGAAGACTTTATGCCTTGGTCCTCATCAGAACCAAGATAACGAGCCATTAGCGTTATAAGGTCGTCTTGCGCGGCAGGAACAACAGGTCCCATCAACAGGGCTGTGTTGTCTGAAAAACCAATTACCCAACCTGATGATAAAGCGGCAAACTTATAGTCACGGCGTTTGGTAAGCGACAAGCCTGCCTTCTGCAACGATTTTTCAAGCTTGCTGTCACTGCTAACTTTGGCGCAAAGTCCGAAGTTGCCTTGCCCATCCTCAAAAAAGAAAACATCTTTTGAAAGGTCAATACCAGACTCGTCTAAATCTTTCAGATGAAGCAATGTCTTCAAAATCAGTGGACTTTTAGTGCCGCTTAGTTTTGCTGGGTTCAGCCTAATAAGCATTTGGCTCTCAGATGGAATGGCATTTATGTATTCACTACCCGAACAAGACGATAAAATGCCAACTGTTGAAAGAAAGCAGAAAGCCCACAGGGCAAGGGTTATCCTAAAATGATTGTATATTTTCATCGTTTCTATCAAATTGCGTATATTCGTGAATATTACATTCGTTTTTGTATCTGGGCCATCGTCACTGCCATCAATCCTGCGGTCTCTGTCCTTAGGCGACTGTTACCCAACGTGATTGGCTCAAAACCGTTGGCACGCGCCAATTCGACCTCATCGAACGAAAAGTCTCCTTCAGGACCGATAAGCACGCATACAGCGGCGTCAACGGGAAGTGATTTCAACCTGTCAAAAAAATCTACGCGCTCTCTGTCGTTATAGCAATGAGCTATAAACTTGTAATCCGCATTACATGATGTCACGAAATCTTTGAAAGCCGTTAACTCGTTTACCACAGGCATGAAAGCCTTTCTGCTTTGTTTTATTGCCGAGACGACAATTCTTTCGATGCGATCAATCCTTATGACGTGGCGCTCGGAAAACTTACAATCAAGAAAGGTCAATTCGTCGAAGCCAATCTCGGTTGATTTCTCTGCCATCCATTCAATCCGCTCCATCATCTTCGTAGGAGCTATCGCAAGATGGATTTTTCCTGACCATGTCTTCTGTTGGGGCAATGTCTCAACAATATTGTATAAGCAACGCTTTTTCGTAACGATGCCAACGTCAGCACGATAGAAGTTGCCCACGCCATCCATAAGCCAAATGGTGTCACCTTCACTTAACCGCAGCACCCTTACAGCATGTGTAGCTTCTTCTTCTGGCAACTCTTTACCCTCTGCAGCATTGGGGACATAAAAATACCTTTCCTCTTTCAAGACAACTTATTTTTATTATTGTTCAACTCCTTGTTTATTCCTTGATTTCATTGTTTATATGCTTGTCTGTCTTTTTTCGCCTGTTTATCTCATCCCTTAATTGCGACGCCAGCTCGTAATTTTCAGCTGCCACAGCCTTGCCAAGTGTTTTTTCGAGCATTGACACAGGCAATGCATTTACAGGGAGCGCAACACCTTCTGCTTGCATGTTGAATTTAGAGCTTTGCCTAAGAAACAGAGCCTCGTCTATATAGAGTGGTATCTTGTCGTTGCTAATCTTGTTTAGCAACACTGCCTCTACTCCACTTATGCTCATATGTTTCTGTGTGTCCTCATTGTTGATAACCGCATTGTAGGCACCTTTGTCAACATCCGTGATAATAAGCGAAAGCGACAATGATGTTTGATTATTAATAATGTCTAACAATATGTCTATCAAACCGGAATGATTCCGGTGCTTATCAAGTCGAGACTTAAACTCCTCCAGCAAATTACCATGGCAAGGCACAACAAGTTGGCGCTCCTGATAAGAATCAGTAAGGATGAGCAAACCTTCTTTATCAGCCCCAACGACTTCGGTCGCCTGTTGAAGAAACAATCTAATTCTTGACATTATCAATTATGCAAACAATGAAATACATGGCTTGGCTTTGGACTTTCCCTTTGCCATTGTCCATATTTTAATTACTTTTTTGTCTTGGCAGGCTTAAATACGAATGCGAATGCCAAACCCACCATTAACGCGAAACCTGCGAATATGAACCAGCATGCCTGCCAGTCACCCATAAGGAATGAAGAGTCACCCTTTTGAGTCCACGAACAGAAGTGGTTTACAATAGCGCCTGCAGACAATGTGCCAACTGTTGCACCTATACCATTTGTCATCAACATGAACAAGCCTTGTGCTGATGCCTTAATAGACGGGTCACACTCCTTGTCAACGAATATGCCACCTGAGACATTGAAAAAGTCGAATGCCACGCCATAGACGATGCAAGAAAGGATGAACCAGATCACACCTGGCATTGTGGGGTTGCCTATTCCGAAGAAGGCAAAGCGCGCTACCCACGCAAACATAGCTATTAGCATTACGCTTTTTATGCCATACCGCTTGAGGAAGAAAGGTATCAGCAAGATGCAAAACGCTTCGCTGACTTGGGATATTGACGTAAGCAACGTGGCATTGCTTGCTGCGAAAGACGAAGCAATGGTTGCATCTGAACTGCCTTGGAAACTGGAGATGAAAGGTCCGGCAAAACTGTTGGTAACCTGAAGAGACATTCCCAACAATGCTGAGAATATGAAGAAATATGCCATGCGACGCTCTTTGAACAGCTTAAAAGCGTCAAGTCCAAGCAGCTGCGCTAACGATTTCTTTTCTGGGCTCGCTTTCCTCACAATCTTGCATTGAGGAAGTGTGAACACGTACAAGAACATGATTATACTCAACAATCCGGAAACAAGGAATTGGTTGTAAGTGTATTGGAACTTGTGTGCGTTTTGCACGAGAGTCAATGAGAATGAGCCATTGTCCCATGTCGCGCAGTTTACGAACCACATTACAATGATAAAGCCAACCGTTCCACAAGAACGAATCGGTGGAAAATCGGTTACGGTATCACCTCCGTTATTTTTTAACACCGTAAAGGCCGTCGTGTTAGCCAATGCCAATGTAGGCATGTAGAAAGCGACACTTAACGTGTACAAGGCTATGAAAAGAGATTTATCGGTCACTTGATTTCCAAAGCCTGCGTTCATTCCCATGCTCCAAAGCAATAGCATGAATATGCCTGCTACCAAATGGCACAGGCCAAGGAGACGTTGTGGCTGAATCCATTTGTCAGCGACGATGCCTATCAATGTTGGCATGAATATGGAGACGATGCCTTGAATGGCGTAGAACCAAGAAATCTCAGAACCTAAGCCTGCAACGCCAAGATAATTTCCCATACAGGTAAGGTAAGCTCCCCAAACGCCAAACTCAAGGAACGTCAACACCGACAAACGTATTTTCAAGTTCATAAAAGTAAAAGTTTTCTATTTATAAGTTCGTTACAATGCTGCAAAAATACACATAATTATTGACATACAAGAACCAAGATGAAAAAGTTTAGCTTAATTATTTTGCTAAATATTTGGTAAGAAAAATAAAGAGTCTTATTTTTGCAAATGGAAAATATTGGAAATATAACAATTTGGCCTATTGGATAGATTTTTACTTCATTAATACACAATAATTCAATGGAGAATAACACTAAGTCCCTTGCGGAAATGAGTGATGAGGAACTTGCGATTTGCTATATGAGAGGCAAGGATAAAGCGTTTGACCTTTTATTGGAGCACAACAAGTCCAAGCTTTTCTCATATATATATTATGTGGTTCATGATGAAGATTTGGCCAATGACCTGTTTCAAGATACATTCATCAAGATTATCACAAAGTTGCGTAATGGCATGTACACGCCGACTGGCAAATTCCATTCTTGGTGTTTGCGTATAGCGCACAATGTCATCATGGACAGTTTTCGCATTGGCAAGAACAGTAACATAGTTGAGCCAACCGAAGACAACGACCTTGCCAACATACGCAACTGTAATGTTGAAGAAATGAACATTGAACAGAAGTTTATAAACAATCAGATACTTGAAGACGCGAAAAGCATTATGAATAATCTTCCAGCGTCACAGCGAGCGGTCGTATATATGCGTTTCTTCCAACAGATGTCGTTCAAGGAAATTTCAGAAACGACAAATGTCAGTATCAATACGGCTTTGGGCAGAATGAGATACGCCTTGCTCAATATGCGAAAAATAGCACATGATCATAACATAAGCTTATATCTCTATTGATTGCAATTGTGATTATTTCGTTCAATGACATATAAAAAAGTGAAAGTGATTGACACTTCCACTTTTTTATATGCATGATTTTTTGATTTGTAAATTATGATCAATTCTCCTCAATATACTTTGCAATCCACTCACCCACTTCCTTGGTTCCATAGTGTTTGCCACCTTCGACTTGAATCTCCGGAGTGCGAACATTGTTAAGCAGACTTGCGTCACATGCCTTGCGAATGGCGGCACCTTCCTCTTTGAGGCCGAAATGTTCGAGCATCATTGCCGCAGAAAGTATTTCGGCAAGAGGGTTGGCTATGTTCTTGCCAGCAGCTTGTGGCCAAGAACCATGTACTGGCTCAAACAGTGGAGTGTGCTCACCAAGCGACGCGGATGGCTGTAGGCCCATGGAGCCGGTAATTGCCGATGTCTCGTCGGTAAGGATATCACCAAAAGTGTTTTCCGTTACAATGACATCAAAGAAGCGTGGCTCTGTCAATACACGCATAGAGGCATTGTCAATGAACATATAGTCAACCGTTACTTCTGGATATTGTGGCTCCATCTCCTTGGCAATCTGCCTCCACAGGCGAGAGCTTGCAAGCACGTTAGCCTTGTCAACGACGGTCAAATGCTTGTTGCGGCGCATAGCAAACTGGAACGCCACCTTCAGTATGCGCTCAATCTCTGGACGGTAATAGATGTCGGTGTCGAAGGCTTTCTCATTATCTTGATACTTCTCTCCGAAGTACATTCCACCCGTCAACTCACGTATGACAACGAAATCAGCACCCTTGATAAGCTCCTCTTTCAATGGGCTCTTATGCAACAAGCAATCGAATGTGGCAACAGGGCGAACGTTGGCAAAGAGGCCAAGTTTTTTGCGCATAGCAAGCAAGCCTGTCTCTGGGCGAACTTTCAATGTTGGATTGTTGTCGAAACGTGGGTCACCTACAGCGGCGAACAACACGGCATCGGCATCCATACAAATTTTGAAAGTCTCTTCAGGGAACGGATCGCCACATGCATCTATGGCATGAGCTCCACAGAGAGCCTCCGTGTAAGTAAACTTATGGCCAAACTTCTTTGCCACGACATCCAGTACCTTAATGGCCTCTGGCATAATCTCCGGACCAATACCATCGCCCGGTAGAACTGCGATTTTCAAATTCATTGGTATATGATTTTTTGTTTCTTTTTTTTTTACTTATGATAAGCTGTCAGATTCTTCCACCATATTCAGCATCTTTATTGTGGCTTGTATGGCAGCTTCTGTTTGGTCGGCGTCAAGTCCACGCGTTCGCCATTGCTTTTCCCCGTCATTCCATGTTATAACGGTCTGAACGAGGGCGTCGGTACGTCCGCCAGGAGGAATGGTCACGGCATAGTTTTGCAGCAATGGGAAGGTGCGGTTAAGTTTTTCCTTGTAAATCTTACGCAAAGCCCTCACGAAAGCATCATATTGACCATCGCCAGTAGAGTCGGCTTCGTAATCCTTACCATTAATGCTGACTTTAAGACTTGCTATAGGCTTTAGGCCATAACTTGTTGAGACCATGTAGCTCACAAGTTTTACCCTTTGTTCTGGCGAGGTGTGCTTAAGCACGTCGCTGACAATGTATGGTAAGTCATCTTGAGTTACGAGTTGCTTTCTGTCACCCAGCTCCGTAATTCGTTGAGTCACGGCTTTTGTCTGCTCCTTTGTTAGTTCCAAGCCAATGTCCTCAAGGTTTCTCACGATGTTTGCCTTGCCAGAATTCTTGCCCAATGCAAATTCACGATGCCTTCCAAAGCGTTCCGGCACCAAGGCGTTGCTATAAAGGTGGGCCTTGTTGTCGCCATCGGCATGGACTCCCGCTACTTGAGTAAACACGTTTTCGCCAATAACAGGCGTGTTTGGCGAATAAGCTATGCCACTGTAACCAGCGACAATGTTGCTTATCTCCATAAGCGTGGACTCATCAATATGTTCCTTCACGTGCATTTGGTCTTTCAGCATGACGTGAATGCTGCTCAATGGCGCATTGCCACAACGCTCACCAAGACCGTTCACGGTGACGTGCAAACCTGTACATCCAGCCTCAACCGCCATGAAAGAGTTACCAACTGCCATGTCATAATCATTGTGGCCATGGAACTCAAACTTCACGCCAGGGTATCTATCCGTGATTGCCTTTACATACTCATAGGTATTTACAGGATTAAGTATTCCAAGCGTGTCTGGCAGCAAAAATCTGACGATTCCTTCGTCTTTCAACGAATCCATCATCTTCCAAACATAATCGCGACTGTCTCTCATGCCTTGCGACCAATCCTCAAGGTAGAGGTTGACCGTCATTCCCTTGGAATGTGCGTAAGCAATTACCGACTTGATGTCGCTCACATGTTCTTCAAGCGTCTTCTTCAATTGGTATTGGCAATGCTTTAAAGAACCTTTTGCCAAGAGGTTTATAGTCTTGCAACCACATTCAGTAATCCAATCGACAGATTTCTTGCCATCAACGAAGCCCAACACTTCCACCCTATCGAGCATTCCATGTTGTTGCGCATAGTTGCATATCATGCGGACAGCATCTTTCTCGCCATCCGATACCCTCGCGGAAGCCACCTCTATACGGTCAACACCTACGTCCGACAAGAGGTAGCGAGCAATCATGAGCTTCTCGTGTGGCAAGAAGCTCACCCCATTGGTTTGCTCACCATCGCGAAGAGTAGAGTCCATTATCTCTATTTCGCGTTCTTGATTTGCCATTATCGCTTGTTTTTTTCTTCCCATGCCTCAACCCTGTCACGGTTCTGCACGAGGAAATCCACATCATCGAGACCATTCTCCAAGCAATGCTTCTTGTAGCCGTTTATCTCAAAATGCTCACTTCGACCCGTGGCGAGGTTGGTCACCGTTTGTTTTGGCAAGTCAACCTTTACCTGAATCGAATGGTCTTTGTTGATACTGGCAAACAGCTCACTGAGGAAATCTTCCGACACTACGACAGGAAGCACGAAGTTGTTAAGCTCATTGTTCTTGTGGATGTCAGCGAAAAATGAGCTGATTACCACACGGAAGCCATAACCGGCGATGGCCCACGCCGCGTGCTCACGCGATGAGCCCGAACCGAAATTCTTGCCGGCTACCAAGATGACGGCATCCTTGAAGTCTGGATTGTTCAGCACGAAGTCTTTCTTCTCAGAGCCATCAGCGTTGAAACGCCAATCATGGAAAAGAAATGGGCCGAAGCCGTCTTTTTGGGTCAGCTTGAGGTAACGTGCCGGTATTATTTGATCTGTATCAACGTTCTCCAAAGGAAGTGGCACACACGTTGAGGTGATGATATTAAATTTCTGCTTCATGATTATAGAGTTCTGGGGTCTGTTATTTTACCTGTTAACGCCGCTGCCGCTGCCACAAGTGGGCTTGCGAGAATAGTACGGCTTCCAGGTCCTTGTCGTCCCTCAAAATTTCGGTTGCTTGTAGATACGCTATATTTGCCCGCTGGCACCTTGTCGTCGTTCATGGCAAGGCAAGCCGAGCAACCTGGTTGGCGAATGGCGAATCCTGCTTCGGTGAGTATCTTGTCAAGACCCTCTTCCTTTATCTGCTTTGCCACGAGATGAGAGCCTGGCACAAGCCATGCCACTACATTCTCAGCCTTATGCTTTCCTTTTACGATTTCGGCAAAAGCGCGGAAATCCTCAATGCGTCCATTGGTACATGCGCCAAGGAAGACATAATCTATTGGATGGCCAAGTAACTTCTCTCCTGGCTTAAAGCCCATGTATTTCAAGCTCTTCTCAAAACCGGCTCGCTCTGCCTCAGGTATCTCGTCAAGAGCAGGAATCGAACCGTTGATGCCAATGCCCATGCCTGGATTTGTTCCATAGGTGATGCGAGGCTCAATGTCGTCGGCGTCGAATACCAACTCCTTGTCGAAGACGGCATCGTCACCGCTCTTCAATGTCTTCCAATAAGCCACGGCCTTGTCCCAATCAGCTCCCTTAGGAGCATATTCGCGACCCTTGATGTATTCGAATGTCGTCTCGTCTGGAGCCACGAAGCCACCACGTGCACCCATCTCTATCGAAAGGTTGCACAGGGTCAAGCGTCCGTCCATTGTCATGTCGCGAACCACGTCGCCCGCGTATTCCACGAAATAGCCCGTCGCGCCCGATGTGGTGAGCTTGCTCATGAGGTATAGAGCCACGTCTTTGGCGGTTACGCCCGGCTTCAGCTTGCCGTTGACGCTTATGCGCATCGACTTTGGCTTTTGCTGCAATATGCATTGTGAGGCGAGCACCATCTCCACCTCTGAAGTGCCAATGCCGAAGGCGACGGCTCCAACAGCTCCGTGGGTTGAGGTATGGCTGTCGCCACAGACAATCGTCATGCCCGGAAGTGAGAGACCTTTTTCGGGACCTATGACGTGAATGATACCATTGTCCTCGGTGTTCATCTTAAACTCTGTCAGGCCAAACTCCTCACAGTTCTTATCGAGAGTGTCAACCTGCTTCCTGCCGACAGGGTCTGCGATAGGCTTGTCTTGGTCATGGGTTTGGATATTGTGGTCGGGCATGAAGAAGTTCTGCTTTGGTCGGAACACCTTCAATCCACGTTGACGAAGTCCGTCGAAAGCCTGTGGAGTGGTCACCTCGTGGCCATAGAGACGGTCTATGTAAAGTTGTGTGGGACCGTCCTTGACGATTTGGACTACATGGCTGTCCCAAATCTTATCGAAAAGTGTATTCATAATATTTTTGCTGGATCTAATGCCTTGTTATTTGCGAAATTTATTGATACAGTCGAGATAAGCCTCGACAGAAGCCGTCACGATGTCGGTGTTTGCGCCAAAGCCATAATAGACGTGACCGTCGTATTCCACCTGCATGTGAACCTTGCCCACGTCATCAGAGCCTTGGGTGATGGCCTGAATGGTAAACTCCTTCAATGTCATCTGCTTATGTATGATTCGTTTGAGTGCCTTTATAGCCGCGTCGACAGGACCATTGCCCGTTGCGCTCTCCTCAAACTTCTCGCCGGCGATGTCGAGCCCCACGCTTGCCACGTTGCGCACGCCCTTGCCTGCCGTAACCTGCAAATAGTCGAGCTTCACCGAGTGAGATGCGGCCTTGTCGGCTCCGGCGAGCATCAACACGTCGTCGTCAGTGATTTCCTTCTTGCGGTCGGCAAGCTTGAGGAAGTCCTCGTAAATCTTGTCCAAACGGTCTTGGTCCTTGATGTCAACACCGTTGGCTTCCAGCCTGTATTTCAGAGCAGCGCGGCCCGAACGTGCCGTAAGCACAATCTCGTTGTTCTCCAAGCCAATGTCCTTTGGATCGATGATTTCATAGGTCTGCACATTCTTGAGCACTCCATCCTGGTGGATGCCTGAAGAGTGGGCGAAGGCATTGCGACCAACGATAGCCTTGTTTGGCTGTACGGGCATGTTCATCAACGAAGACACCATGCGAGAGATGGGGTAAATCTTGCGAGTATTGATGTTCGTGTTAATGCCCACGTTCTTATGGCATTTCAGAATCATGGCAATTTCTTCCAATGAGGTATTGCCGGCGCGCTCACCAATGCCGTTGATTGTCACCTCGACCTGTCGGGCTCCGTTAATCACGCCCTCCAAGGTGTTGGCCGTGGCCATGCCAAGGTCGTTGTGACAGTGAGTGGATATTATGGCCTTGTCTATGTTGTCTACATGCTCCTTGAGATACTTTATTTTCGCGCCATACTCGTTTGGCAAGCAATAGCCAGTGGTATCAGGTATGTTTACCACTGTGGCACCAGCCTTGATGACGGCTTCCACCACTTGCGCGAGATACTCGTTGTCTGTGCGACCAGCGTCTTCGGCATAGAACTCCACGTCCTCGACATACTTCTTGGCGTAAGCCACTGAACGAACCGCACGTTCAAGAATGTCCTCCCGGTTGCTGTTGAACTTATACTTAATATGGTAATCGCTTGTGCCCAATCCGGTATGAATTCTCTTGTGCTTGGCATACTGCAAAGCCTCGGCTGCACAGTCGATGTCTTTTTCCACCGCACGGGTCAAGGCGCAAATCGTGGGCCATGTCACGGCCTTACTGATTTCCACCACCGAATTGAAGTCGCCGGGCGAGGATATTGGGAAGCCAGCCTCAATGACGTCAACGCCAAGAAGCTCAAGCTGCTTGGCCACTTGAATCTTCTCAACGGTGTTTAATTGGCATCCAGGCACCTGCTCGCCGTCGCGAAGCGTTGTGTCAAAAATATAAAGTCTCTCACTCATGATTAAATTGTGATTAACGTAATATGTAATTAAATGTTTTTATTCCCTTTGTTTTGAAAGCAAAAAGGCCTTCCCACTTATGGAAGTGGAAAGGCCTTGCTATCGTATGTTTTTCAAGCATGCACGCACGCCCATTCACTTCCAACCGTTACACGCAGTCGAATGCTTAGGATAATGCTAATTATGGCGATAAGTGCTGTCATTTCTTTTTATGCTTTTTTCTTTAACGGTCGCAAAGGTAAACATTTGCCGTGACATAAACAAATAATCTATTATTTTTTTGCGATGTTTTGTTATAATCTATCAGAAAGGAACGTTCATGTCTCCTCCAAGCGGGTCCTCGTTGCTACCCAGTCGCGAACCGATAATCTCGCCACCCATGTTATCGGCCAATGGCGAAAGCATGGTGTCCTCGGGATTGGCGAATCGTGTGTATTGCCCTTGGAAGGACAGCAGCACGTCGCCCGTGGCGCCCTTACGGTGCTTGGCTATTATGATTTGTGCCTTTCCATGCAGGTCGTTGCCCTTTTCGTCTTGGTAGAGATGGTAATATTCCGGGCGGTGCACGAACAGCACCATGTCGGCATCCTGCTCAATGGCACCAGACTCTCGCAGGTCGCTCAGCTGAGGTCGCTTGCCTTCCAGTCCCTCACGGTTCTCAACTGTACGGTTTAGCTGCGAGAGAGCTATCACCGGTATGTCAAGTTCCTTGGCAAGTCCTTTAAGCGAACGTGAGATGGTTGACACCTCTTCCTGGCGGTTGCCAAAGCGCGCGCCGCTTGCGTTCATGAGTTGCAGGTAGTCGATCATGATCAGCTTCACGCCCTTCTCACGCACGAGACGGCGTGCCTTGGTGCGAAGTTCGAAAATCGACATGCCTGGCGTGTCGTCGATATACAATGGCACGCCCGTGAGTTTTGACAGGCGCTTGTCGAATCTGTCCCATTCGTCACGGCTCAACTGTCCGTTCATGATTTTCTTGCCCTCAATCTCACACACATTACTTATAAGGCGGTCTACAAGCTGCACGTTGTTCATCTCAAGCGAGAAAAACGCCACCGGCTCACGATAGTCAACGGCAATGTTCTTGGCTATAGACAACGCAAACGAGGTCTTACCCATCGCAGGGCGACCGGCAATGATGACGAGGTCACTCTTCTGCCAACCAGATGTCATGTCGTCGAGCTTGGTAAAGCCGGAAGGCAATCCGGTGAGACCAGTGCTGTTTGACGATGCCTTCTGTATGATGTCAACGGCCTGGCGCACCACGGGATCAATCTGCGTATAGTCTTGCCGCATGTTTTTCCGCGAGATTTCGAAGAGCGCGCCCTCGGCTTCCTGCATCAGCTCGTCAGTGTCGACCATTGGGTCGAAAGCCGATGTCTCTATCTTGCTGGCGAAAGAGATTAGCTGGCGTGCCATGTATTTCTGCTGGAGTATCTTGGCGTGATACTGTATGTTGGCCGCTGAACCGACATGTGAGGCGAGGTCCACGATATAAGTAGGTCCGCCAACACTCTCGAGTGTGCCTTCTTTCTCAAGTTCATTGGTCACCGTTAGGATATCCACGGGGTTCTCGTCGACGTTTAGATTTCGAATGGCCGCGAATATCTTTTGATGGCGAGGCTCATAGAATGTCTCGGGCACCAATGTCTCCGAGACGATGGAAAAAGCGTCCTTGTCTATCATCAAGGCGCCAAGCACTACCTTCTCTATATCAAGTGCTTGTGGCTGCAGGTGGCCATAGGTCTGGTCAATGGGTGACGATGCCTTGCGCCGTGTGTTCTTGGTTGGTTCTGCCATGTCTGTTGTGAATTTAGGCACAAATTTACAAAATTATCACAACAAAGCGTAGCCATTTCAATAAAATGATTTATATTTGCACTGATAAAACTATTAAGACAATGATTACATTTCCTTGCGCCAAAATCAATCTTGGATTAAACGTCGTGGCTGAACGCCAAGATGGGTATCACGATATAGAAACCGTATTTTACCCCGTCAACCTGACAGACGCCCTTGAGATAAAGCTCATGTCTGACGAATTCCCGTCGGATGTCGACTGCGACTTGAAGGTTACGGGCAATGCCGTCGACTGCGACGAGCGTAGCAACCTTGTGGTGAAAGCCTATTCACTGCTCGCCGCCGATTATAAGTTGCCTCGCATACATGCTCACCTCGTGTAACGCATACCCATGCAGGCCGGTCTCGGGGGAGGGTCTTCGGACGGAGCCTTCATGATAAGGCTGCTCGACGAGCGTTTTCGTCTCAACATTGGCATAGCGGAGATGGAACGCTACGCCGCTAAGTTGGGTTCCGACTGTGCGTTCTTCATCGAGGCGGCACCAGCTTACGCCAGCGGACGAGGTGAGATCCTTGAGCCTGCCGACGAGCCCAAAGGCAATCTCGATGGCTATTATATGGCGATTGTAAAGCCAGACATCGCCGTGTCTACAGGCCAAGCCTACAAGGAGATTGTTTGCCACAAGCCTGCCAAATGTTGCCGCGACGTGGTAAGGCAACCTATAGAAACGTGGAAGGACGACCTCTGCAACGACTTTGAGAAGCCCGTCTTCAAGGCTCACCCCGAGCTTTCCGACATAAAAGGCAAGCTCTACAAACTTGGCGCTTCCTACGCGCAGATGTCGGGCAGCGGAAGCGCGCTGTTCGGGATATTCAGGAATGAGCCTCTCGCGCTGGCCGAATCATTCCCGGAGTGTCAGACGTTTACCGTAAAACTCTGATTGATAACCCAAGCATGCATAGGAAAATATTTTTCTCTCATAAGGAGGAGCTGTGGAACTCATGGAGTCATGCCGCCGGCATCTTGCTTGGCGTTGTGATTGGTGTGATATTTCTCGTCTGGTGTTTCCGGTATCATAACGGTTGGGCAACGGCTGGAGTAATACTCTACCTTTTCGGCATGCTTTCGAGCTATGTGGCGTCAACCGTCTACCATGCCATGTCTGCCCGTTCGGTTTGGAAAGAGCGGTTGCGCAAGTGGGACCATGCCGCCATATATTGGCATATAGCCGGTTCTTACTCCCCTATCACCCTCGTTGCGCTTCGCGACCAAGGCTTGTGGGGCTGGACACTGTTCTGCTTTGTATGGCTATGCGCCATAGTTGGCACTATAATATCTTTCCACCGCCTCAAGGGTCATAGCAACATTGAGACTTTTGCCTACATAGGAATGGGACTATGTGTGCTTGTGGCTTTCAAACCATTGATAGACAGTGTATCGGCAAGTGCCGTGTCGTGGATAGTGGCCGAAGGCGTGGCTTATATCACTGGCGCGTTGTTTTACATGCGACACAATCGAAAATACATGCACACGGTGTTCCATTTCTTCGTGTTGCTTGGAAGCGCGTGCCACATAGTAGCTGTGTGGGATATCCTGCTGCAATATGTTTGATGGCTTATGCCAAACAATATTTTTAGACAATTGAATAATGAAAATTAGCAAACGTAAATTTACGATATATTTTTTCGGCACCGTAGCTTTTCTTGCCCTCGTAAGGCTCATCTTTCCAGGTGTGGCAATGAATGGCAAGAAATCTGTGGAAAAGGAACCCACCGATGAGACCATTGCCGCCAACAGCAACCATAAAAACAAAGCCGCTTTTCCAATGCCCGTCGGCAAAGAAGACATGCGCACCATCTTCACCGGTAAAGACGGTAAGGAGGTGAAGAGCCGGATATACAGCGTGCCTGGTTTCGAGGCATCTTTCCCCGACCAAAACGACGTGCAACTCTTGGCTGCCGAGAAATGGGGCGTGAGACCTGTTGCTGACAGTGCCGACGCCTCAAAGCACCTGTCATCATTGGTATATATAGGTGCTAATCCTTATTTCCACATCGACCGCCTTCGCGACAGTTCGCCGTTTCTCGTTCCGCGTGCTGCCGTTCTTCTACAGGACATTGGCCGCAATTTCTTCGACTCCCTTCACGTGAAGCACATTCCGCTGCACAAGATAATCGTTACGAGCGTGCTGCGCACCAAGGCTGACGTGGCCAAACTGCAAAAGAAGAACGCCAACGCCAAGCCTAACAGCTGCCACCTCTTCGGCACAACGTTCGACGTGGCTTACAACCGTTACAAGACCGTGGAAGCCCCTGGAGAACACAGGCGCGAGGTCAGGAACGACACGCTAAAGTGGGTTCTTGCGGAGGTGATGCGCGACATGAGGGAGAGAAACCGTTGTCTCATAAAATATGAGGTGAACCAGGGCTGTTGGCACATAACCGTGAAATAAAGACCTCCAGGCCTTTCTTGATAAAAGCGCCTGGAGGCTGAGCATATTGTAGATGGTTAGAGTTTGAACAGTTTTGCAAAGGCTTCGGCTGCCTTGCCTTCGTAGACTCGCAAGTCAGTAACCGGCGTGTATGACAAGTCCTTGAAGCTTAGGAGCATCGCGGCGGCGAACTGACGGTCGCTTGAGACGCAAGCCTCAAGCCTGGCGTTTCCAAGTTCTTTCACCGAAACCGGATGCTTGCTGATTGCGTCTGCCATATCCTCTGGCTTAGAGGCGAGAATGGTCTCAAGTTTTTTACCGTCCTCGGCCGAGTACTCGTTTTCCTTGATTTTTACCTCACTGTTTGTTGGCTTGTAAATGAGCTTAGTGCTCAATCCCAAGAAGCCTTTTTTCACTTCTATATTGTCGAGCGCCATTACCTTGGTGCCCATTACGAAATGGTTTATCTTTGCCATTGTTGATTTTATCTCCTTTTTTAATTTAGCTGAATTCTTGTTATTTAATTGATGCATGCCAGTAGCTCAGCAAAACACTATTGACCTTGTTTTGCCGGAATACAAAGACTATCCTAAAAAACGCGATATAGCTAACAAAGCAGATGCCGCAAGCAAATGACATAATACTTGCTGGCGACATCAAAGCATATTGGAGCCGTCTCTTCTCTCGATTGCTCGCAATGGCTTGAAATGGCTGATAGGGAATTTGACAAAAAACGGATCTTATTATACGTCAACCTGCTTGCTGATGGATTGGCATAGATGTTTCCAGATGGCGACAAGCGTTGTGGGCGATTGCCGCAAACGCCATAAGCAAGAAGCGACGCGTCGTTGACTTGGGCCTCAGGCTTGTCCTGCTTATGCTCAACCTTCTCTAACCTGTCCTTTGAGCAATGTGCCAACCTTGAGGCAGCCGACAACTCTCCATGACTCCCAAGAACCATGGCAAGCGCGAAAATGACGTAGAGTATCACCTGTCTCATTGCTTTAGCTGTATTTACGTATAAACAGACATCTTATGCAAAGTTAAGATAAAAATTCGTAATTCACTCTTTTCAGACAGATTTTTTCTATCTAATATTTTTTTTCTGCGAGTTATAACATTTCAAGACGCATATAGTTTTAGTTATGCACAAGCATTTCAGCTTGCATGGTGCGGCCTCCGCATGTTCGTCTGGCTGCCCTGCAAAGCACACGATGCACACATGTTTAATCTGATAATAATATTTTACAAATGGTCGTCTGAGAATCGTTTTCTTTCAACCAAGCCTTCGCATGGTTGGAAATAACGTAATTATGAGCTATTTTCGCAAATAGCTGATTATTAAGCAATTATGCCTTTGGTGGTTTTTTGGCGTCGCAAATTCGCTAAAATGGAGTTGCCGTTACACTATAATCGCATCGCCGTTACGGTGTTATCGCGTCACCGTTACGGTGAAACCGCGCTGCCGTTACGGTGTAACGGCGACGCGATTACGCCGTAACGGCAAAAATTTTGGGCCAGAAACCCGCCAACGGTATTGTCAAACAGCATAAGGCTACCCTTTTCCCGCTCTATTTGCCCCTGTTTCCAAGTGTTAAATTTCAGCAATAATATTTTACAATTCCAAGTCGTTGCCTCTGGTCCACTAAGCTTTTTTTTCATGTTTTTACTTCCTTTTGATCTGCCAAGTATAACGCCCTCTGCCTTTTTACGAGCCGTGCCTCTTTTGGTCCGCTGGCTAGCTACGGATTACTGACATCGGAGCTGCGACATATACTTGATGGTTTTGAGGAGAAAATGAACATGAACACTAGCGATCCATTCAATCTCGGGCGATTTGTAAACATGCAAGAATATGACTATGCCACGGCCCTCAATGAGATGAGACGTGGACATAAGGAAAGCCATTGGATTTGGTATATCTTTCCCCAGCTACGTGGCTTCGGTCACAGTAGCAATTCGTGGATTTATAGCATCGCTGATACGGAAGAAGCGAAGGCATACCTGGGCCATCCCATTCTTGGTCTGCGACTGCGCGAGATAACTACAGACCTGTTGCCTCATCAAGGAGAGGATGTCTATCAGATTATGGGCAGCCATGTTGACGGAATGAAACTTTTATCTTCCATGACCCTCTTTGACGCTATCTCTCCGAGAGATATTTTTGCTCAGGTTCTCACTACATTCTTCAATGGTAATCTCCATAACTATAGTATCCTTTAATTTTATAATTAATTGATTCACAATCATAAAAGTACTAAAAATTATTGAGATTACCAACTTTTACAAAGACTTTCTTATCCCGAACTCAAGTTATTAGCTACTTTGCAATTTAATTTATCTAACTTGCTTTTTTCTTAGCTTTTATTCATATCTTTGCATTTGCTGAAAGAAACTAAGATAAGTATGAACCAGTCAAGGAAAACCAATGAGAATGCATATATTGTTAAATCTCTCATCTCTGGAGATGGGTGCGGCTCATTGTATACCCTTGAGGGTACTGATTCTATCTTACGAAAAATTGATGACTCTTTTCGCAATAAGTATTCATCGGAGAAATTCTTGAAAAATGTAGATTTACTATCTTCTTTAATAGGAGAAAAGAATCTAGCTATTCCCACTGACTTTGTAAAAGGCCCTTTCGTAGGATATACTTTTCAATCAGAAGTGTGTGATATGCCATTGTCGGATATATTGGTTTATAACAATAAAGAATATAGCCATTTGAATTGGATGAGGAAAACGGGGAATGTACTTCGCAGAATCAAAATTCTATTAAGAATATCAGAACTGTTAGCAAAAATTCATCTGAAAGGCTTCGTTATATGTAACTTTTCACCTTCAAATTTCTTAATAAATAAAGATGACTATTCCTCTGAAGTCTTCTTGGCTTCTACAGAATGGATTTGCTATAAAGCAGAAACAATGAGACCTATATGTGTTAACAAATATACAGCTCCAGAGGTAGCCAGTGGCTTTATTACCAATACATATTCTTCTGATTGTTATAGCTTTGCACTTTTGGTATATGAGTTGTTATGCTTTCACTCCATAGCCCCCTCTGCTATTACAACAGATGACATAAATGCTTGTCAATACATAGCTCCGGAAATTCAACAGATGCTTATCTCTTCTCTCATTAAAGGAAGAGAAAATATAAATATACGTCCTGCTATGGATGAGTGGAGAAATTGTTTGGAAAAATGTCTTTCAAAATATATTCTTTGTCCAAATTGTGGTACTGCATATCCTTATCTTAAGGGACGCTCCTGCCCGGAATGCAAGACCGTTTCTACACATGTATATACATTGGCCATCAGATATTGGAATAAAGTAGAAGAGTTCAAAAATGGAGATATACAGCTCGTTATGGATCTCATGGGAGAAAATGAATATAAGGCCGTTCTCAATCCAAGTACTCTACAATCCATACCAGAGAAATGGCTATATGAAAATTTGAGCGATAAAGAAATAGCTACAATTTCAATCTTACAATATAATGGTTTCGACTTCATTCATATAGATCCAACTAATGGTTCCTCACTATATATTTCTCTAAATCCTAATCAAACCGTTGTGGTTGATCATGAGATAAATATTAGGTTAAGGAAAAGTGATGATATTATTATGATTAGTCTAAATGATCTGTCGATATCTCAAAATGTAATAGTAATAGACAAAAATGGCTTATTTAACTAAGATATTAGATAGTTTCTATAAAGAGGAAAGTCTAAGCAATATTATATCAGGTACTACTGATTTTATATTGCCTAAGGGAGTAGAATGCCCAATATTGATAGAAGCTGTAAATATAGAAGGACACGATTTTGTCCTTTCATATCATGGCACGCCACTTCATGTCCGGTGTGACGAAGAGCCCGGCTTCAAGCTGCCATCACGGGGGCATTTTGACAAGCTGATTTGGATTCAATCCATCAATCAAGAAACAAAGCAGATCAAGCTCATGTATCTGAAATGTGGCAATGGTGTAGAATTAGACATGGAAGATGGAAATGGACTTGAGATCGGATATGGTAATGATGTTATTCTTAAGGAGCAAAATAATATACAAAATATACCATCAAAACTGCTAGATAGATTTAGCTTTGAATATGATGGCTCTTTCTATATTTTCATTGAGACTTATCCCAATAGTGATGATATGTTCCAAATTCAGGGACTCACTAATCGGGCATCTATAAAGAAGGAGAACGGAGTATGGAAACTTGATAACTACAATAAGAAAAGCTTCCCCAAAAAATACAGTTCATTTCAAGAGTTGGAAGTGAGAAAACTGTCCAACTTCAAATTTGTTGAGGAGTCAGAATCAAAGGAAGCTCTTGCCATCATTAGCGAGAGAGAAAAATCTAATGCGACGATATTAAAGCTTTGGGCTATTTATTCAACAAAGGAGAAAGAAAGGGCCGAGGAATACCAGACGAAGGTAGGCAAAGTAAAATATAATGTTATAAAATATCCTCAACCGCACGTTTGCCGCATAAGAATCACTGTTTCAGAACAGCAGAAAGACGCTATCTTCTATAATCGCGCACAATTTTTGAAGTCATCTTTTCAGTGTGGAGATATTGATGAACATAACCGTTACGATGTCAAATCAATTAACCCTGATGGATCAATCGACATTGTAGATGAATATGAAAATCTTCCAAGATATGGGGAACTGACAATCTCTACTATAGGTAATGTATTTATTGACAAAAGGCGTATGAATGCTCTAAAGACATTGAGGCAGCACCCAAATTTGGTTCAGCGAAATCTTCTGTTTGCTATTGAGGACCAAATGAGTGCAGCTATTGTCAATAAATTGCCACACCATTATAAGCCCATAACAGTCAGAACTCAAAAGTTCCTTAAAGAAAAATTTTGTATCGAGGATCCTACTCAAGATCAAAAGGATGCTATTGAGATTGCCCTGAATACTCCTGACTTAGCCGTTATTCAGGGACCTCCTGGAACAGGAAAATCAACAGTTATTGCCGCCATTTGTGACAGATTACTCGAAATAGCAGAGAAGGAAGAAGAAAATCAAAATAATAAAAAGCTTATTTTGGTATCTGCGTTTCAGAATGACACAGTAGAACATATTGCTTCAAAGATTTATACTTTGGGACTTCCAACTGTTAAAGTTGGACGTGAGAGTCAAACAATTCATGCGGAAGACCAAGTTATAGAACATCTTAAGAAATCAATAGACTCAGCACTCGACTATTATTCCGAGAAGGCACAACCACGCTTCTCTGTAAAGCTTGCCCGATTGAAAGAATTGTTCATTAAGGAAAATTCAATCACAGAAATAAAAGATGAGGTCGATTCCATCTTGGCAGAAAGTGATATGGATGAGGAAATTGTTGATGATTGGAATCTGTTCAAAGAGTATTCTCATGATGATGAACGACGTTTTAATAAGGAACTGTCCATCTTAGAGGCTCTAAAAACTGGAGCATCTGAATACGATGCATCAGTATACAGAAATATAAGGAAACTTCTTAGATCGTCCATTAACTTGGATGATGAGGATCGCAAATTCTTGGAAGAAACAATTGACCCTGTAGAGCCTACTACAGAGCAGTTGTCTATTTTACAAGGTATCAAAAATAAATATCTTAATGATTACAAAACGAATGATGAATCATTAGGCTATAGCTCACTGCCAAATTGGTTTGACAGGGCAATAGCTTATGCAAGTAAGCAGGAAGCACTAAATATTCAAGATAAAGATACTTTCATGTGCTCTGCTCTCGAATCGATTAGGGATAATCTGAAGGGTAATGATTCTTATATCCGTAGTTCAATTCAGAATTACGGTGAGACCTTGGCGGCCACCAATCAAACTGCAGGTAGCAAAGAAGTAAGGCAGCTTAAGTTTGAGGATGTTATCTTGGAAGAGGCAGCTCGTTCCAACCCGCTTGACTTGCTTATACCGATGATGGTGGCACAGAAAAGAATTATTATGGTAGGCGACCAAAAGCAGCTGCCTCAAATTCTTGAACGAGATGTCGAAAACGAGGCGCTAAGTACATTTGATGACCAAGAAGTCATTGCAAAAAACAGAAATATTTACCAGGAATCCTTGTTTGACATCATCTTCAAGAACCTCGAAAAGGGAGCAAACCCGATAAGATACAAGACGTTGACAACACAGTTCCGTATGCATCCTGTGATAGCAAGGTTTATCAATGATATATATTATCCTAACATAAAGCTACAGTCAGGAATCCGGAATATGGAAGCAAAAAAGCAACATCATATGAACTTGCCATGGGTGAAAGACAAAGTGGCTGTATTTTGTAATGTACCTGCTGAATGTGGTGGTGAAAAAGGAAGAAGCAAAATTCGTCCTGTTGAAGCAGAGAGAGTTGTCAAGATTTTATGCGAATTAGAAAAGGATCCTGCCTTTAAGAATCTGACGGTGGGCATCATAACATTCTATGCCAAGCAGGTAGATGAAATCTTTCATGCCGCATCAAAATTTGGATTTTCAGAATATGAGACGGATGGGTCTTATTCTATCTCAGAAAAATACAAGATGACGGCTGATGGTAGAGAAAAGCTAAGAATAGGATCGGTTGATTCTTTCCAAGGAAAAGAGTTTGATATTGTCATTCTGAGCACTGTAAGAAGTAATGACTTCGAAAGAAGTGATGATAATGTGAATAAAGTTTTTGGCTTTTTAACTCTGAGCAACCGGTTGAATGTTGCTTTTTCAAGAGCTGAGAAGCTAATTATTACCGTAGGCGACGCAAAGATGTTCAGCGATGAATATGCAAAGACATATGTGCGTGGTTTGTATGAATTTTATACCAATTTATCTGTAGGAAAATATGGCAACAGAATCTGATAAATACATTTTGGGAATAGAACGCAGACCGTCCCCCATGTGCTTCTTGATAACGATACCATTGTATATGTACCGTATCAGGACAAGTTCTTTCCTGACAGACATCAATTTTTTCCAAAAAGCTGTCTTGCGGCTAAAGGCTAATCCTCTCGTCTCTGTAGAAGACATCTCTATGGTACTGGGAATAGATCAGAAATTAGTTGAAATAGTTCTGAGTGAATTGAAAAACAAAAAGTTACTCGACCGAAATTGTCAATTAACGGACAGTGGTATATTCGCACTTAAAGAGGCGGAAGGACTGGTAACGGACTCTTCTAAAAAGGAGATTGGCTACGTCTTCAAGTATGTTGATAGGGACGAGATGTTGCCTTCTTACAGCAAAAAGTTGATAGAAACCGATGTCATTTATTCGAAAGAGAAAAATCAGAAATTCATTGTGACAGGAACACGTGACGATGGCTCTGATGAAACCACTCCGTCGTATATTGTGGGGTATTTGTTAAAAGATAAAACTGACGTACCAGCTCCTAGCGATGATGATGTATTAGAAGCTATAAAGGCTTCCATGATGTTGCCTGGAGCTGAAGATCCCATGAAGGAAGAAAAGCAGAAGAAGAAGAATCTCTCTATAGAATTTTTCCCTGATGACCGCCCTCATTTGATTTGGGCATCAACTTACATCTATCTTCCACGATATAACGGCGATGATGATATTTTTGAATCTGACTGGAGTGTACTCGATCCCTTTACTGAATACAATAGTCAGTCTCTGAAAGCGTATATTCTGAGTCTTCATGACACAAACCTCATGGAGACAGTGGAAAAGCGTTTTAGCAAAGCAAGTACCATAGAGCACAGACGTAGAACGGAATATAGACAAATTCGGGAAGAAAGTATCAACCAAGAAATAGAATCTAAAATTCAAGGTGATTTGGGAGGCTTGGATCAGAATCTTCAACAATACATCAGATCTGTGTTTGGAGCTTTTTGTGATTTAAGAAGTTATAAGTTCGACAATGTTAACTCCAGTGATACCTTTACAAGTAATATCCAAAAGGCATTAGAGACTATCTTCAATCTAGACTATCACGTAAGGAAAATATTCTATGAAAATGTCGATTGGAGAAACAGTAATCGGGGATATCGAATAAATGACCTTGATGTCCTTTATCGTACTTATTTTGATAAGAAGGCGATAATAGCTCCCGAAAAACTTAGAAGCACTGTAAAGTCGAGAACTGTACATCCTGCTTTGAAAGGGTGGATGGCATGGTTCATCCTTTCCTTAAAGTATGATAAGTCCAGCAAGCTGTTGTCTATTATCCAAGGAAAGGTGCAGGAGATGATCGAACTTTCAGACTTGCGAAATCCCAGACAGCATGGAAGTAGTGTCCAAGAAGGCAAATTGGTGTCACTCACAGAGGATATAGTAAAAAAATCATTTGAAATTTTTCTAAATATTATCAATAATTATATAGAAGTATATGTCACGAAATAATAAAAAGAATCAGAAGAAGCAGCAGACCTTAAAACCAGTTAAGGTTCAACCTGTAACTGATGATGTAAAGGCAGAAATCGACCTCGTAACTGAGGATGTTGAGTCGGATCCTAGCATGGATACACAAGGTCAGACGGACCTTTCCACACCCGGTGATAAGGAACTGATAGATAAGGCAAAAGAGAATATGGATTTAGTTCCGTATTTTGAGAAACTGAAAAAAATGCATCATGTTCTTAAGGCTTCTCAGACACGTGCTGAAGAAATGCAAAAGAAGTATGACGAGCTTTTAACAAAGCTGGCTGCTAATCAAAAACAATATGAACAGGATAAAAAACAGCTGGATGCTGAGAAAGATTCTTTTAAAAAGAATCTTGAAGATGAATATAAGCAGAAATTGAAGGAAGTAAACAATCGCGAGTCTTCTGTTTTGGAAAGAGAATTGAATCTGGACAACAATGAACACTCCAAGGTTATTGCATCTTTGTTAGAATCTTTCCGTGCGTCTGAAAAGAAAGTGTTCGATGATACGGAGAGCTTTGTTACTGAGATTTCAGAGAAGCATAAACATCATCTTGAGGAGCTCACGAAACTTGAGCAGAAAAAGGAGGAATTGGAAAAGCAGAAACTACTTCTTGAAAAAGAGAAGAAATCTCTTTCACGTCAAAAAACTAATTTGGCCATCGATGAGGATCTGCAAAGAGAGAGTATTCGAGAGGAGCTTGAGATGCAGTATGCTGACAAAAAAAACAAGCTTGAACAAGAGAATTCTGTACTTAAAGGAAAAACGTCCCATCTAACAGAAGAAGTCAATGGTCTTCGGGAAGCACTGAATGCCATTTATGCTGCATATGGTAGCAATAATCCTAAGGAGATGGTTCAGATTTTGACTACAAAACAGGAGGAAGTGGTGAACCTGTTGGAGCAGCTCGAAGCGCGCCCGCTTCAGTCAGATTACGATTTGATAACGGAGAAACTCAGTACGGTACAGGCCAAGTATAACGAAATCAAAGCCAAGTATGACGATACCGAAAGATTAAGATTAAAGGCTCAACTTGATAATTCCGACTCTTTCCAATTAGAACTTGTAGCAAAGGACAAAGCCCTTAAAGCTGCAGAATATCGCGAGAAGACTCTCCGAAAATCAATGGATAGCATGTTGGAAACCATTGAAATAATGAAGGGTGAGCGTGAGAAAAACAGCAAGGCCTTTGAATTTGCCTACAATTACGACCAAGATGCAAAAATCCAAGGAACGAGCTTCAGGGCTTATACTCCTAATGATTTGGAACATATGTGTGACTATGTGCAGCAAGTAATGGCGAATGGGGATAGAGCTTTTTACTATACCAAGCAGGTAATTGCAGCATTCCTTGCCGGTTTGCATATGTCAAACATAACGTTACTCCAGGGTATTAGTGGTACGGGTAAGACCAGTCTTCCTCGTGAGTTTACGCGCGCACTTGCCTCCAGTCCTGATTACAAAGGACTCAATGCTCCGTATCGAATCTGCGCTGTACAGTCTGGATGGAGAGATAACATGGATCTCATGGGATATTACAATGCGTTTGAACATAAATACAATGAAACAGATTTCTTCAAGGCTTTATACATTGCAGGACAATCTAAATATAAGGATACGCTGTTTCTCATTATCCTTGATGAGATGAACCTTTCGCATCCAGAGCACTATTTTGCAGATTTCCTTTCTCTGCTGGAACAGGAAGATGAACAACGGTATATTTCAATCAAGGCACCGCAAGAAGTATGTCCTAAGTCCGTCGTAAATGGCAAATTGCGTGTTCCAAAGAATGTACGTTTTATTGGTACTGCAAATCAGGATGAAACGACATTGGATTTTGCCCCTAAAACGTATGATCGCTCGAATCTTATAGAGATGCCCAAAAACCATCCTATATTGAATATTTCTTCACCCCAAGAGCATTATAATATCTCATACTCGTGGTTGGAACAGCGGTTCAAGGATGCAGAGGAGATGTATCAGAAAGAGTGCAAAAACTTTTATGACTTTATCAATGATAGATCCTTTAGAAAGCTCATGTCGGACATGGAATTAGGATGGGGCAATCGCTTTGAGGAGCAGGCTGCAAGATTCATTCCTGTGTTTTTGGCATGTAAGCCAGACAAGGAAGATTCTAAAAACCTTGCTTATGCGGCAGACCATCTTGTCACCACAAGGCTTATACGGTTTTTGAAGTCTCATTATGAACTTCAAAAAGATCAGTTGTCGGAATTTGAGAACAAATATAGTGAATTATTCTGTGATCATTTTGGTAATTCCAGTCTTCCAGAACAAGCTATGACTATGCTTGAAGAAATAATGAGTAAGAAAGCATGAGAATCTTAGATCGATATACTAATAGAATAGTCTCAGAACAAGACCTTCCCAGCACAATAGAGTTGGGTAGATTCTTGATGCTTGACGGCAATGTGGAACTTACATATAAGACGTGCAAAGTAAAGCCGGAAACTACAATCCTGCAATCTCTGCTGGATAAGAAAAACAAGGCTTTACATGATTTGTTGCGTTCTTTTTATTATGACATAGAGTCGATGGCTGATAACCATTTCGACATATGGCCATTAGTTCACAACGTTAATGACAGTGTTGTTCTAAATGATTTTGAGATATTGCTCAGGGATAATTTGTTTCATCTAAAAGAGATATTTCGCACCCCATATTCGTTACTTCAACATGCTATTGTTAAGGTAAACGTATCAAGAGCTAAAAGAATTCCTGCAAAGAGTTACAACTATCTCTCCGGGCATACAGAAGACTGGATGGAGAAGAGCATAGTAAACTTTAAACCTTTACGGGTACTATCAGAAGAACTTACACAGAACTTTAATGTGTATGAGAATCAGCTTGCTGTGTATGTTGTTGACAAGTGTATTGCATACTTAACAAGCAGGCTGCATGAGGTGAATGATGTAGAATCTTTCCTTGAAGCATATATGCAAAACCTGCAATATAGTAGGACGGGTAACAGATGGCATGGCAAAGTGGACAGAAATTTGAGTCTTGCTTCAAAGGTCTACAAGAATATGGATTCTAACTATCAGGAGGAGAATAAGAGCGGCAAGAATGAAGCAGATTCTGGGCGAAAGAAATTATCAGCAGCCAAAAGTACGCTTTACTCTATGAAAAAAGAGTTGCTGAAGTTGAGGGAGTCGGAGATGTACAAGGCTGAAGATAAAAGACTGGTAAAGAAAGTGACTTTAAGAAACACTAATGTCATTGTTAATCATAAACACTACAAGTATCTTACCCCTATCTTTAGAGGGCTGACAAATCTTGGGGACAATACTAATGAGGATGAAATTAGTCTGGCAGAGGAAGAAACCGTAAAAGGTATGAGAGCCTATGTTTTGACACTAATAGCCTATACAATTACAGAGTTGACTCCCCCTAAAATTCCCTATGAGATCTCAGGAAACTATCTTCATTTTGTTGCACGTAACTCAAAATATGCAACAATAGAAGTTTCCATTGATCAGAGTGGTGCCATCTCTATTACCGTAGGTAGCTATAAGACAAAAATTCTTGTCGTTGGGGATAAGCCTCAAGTTAGCAATGATTATCTTTCACGGCAAAATATTTATGTATTGGTAGTTGCTCCTGATGACGAATTCAAATCGTCCCATATTATATCAGTCTATCCATATGACGTAGAATCCGTAGAAAAAGTTGGTAAACTTCTTCGTAAATTACTGCTTTTCAGTTATGTAGACGAGCTTACTAAACCGTATGATTATTCTCCGTCGCTTAACCCTTTCATTACTCTTATGAGCAATGAAAGCTTATCATTTGATTTACGTCAGCATTCTTATAGATTTGTTCAGATACCGGCCAGTTTGTTACCAAAAGAAAAGTTGAGAGCGGGTCTTTTGGCTTCTCAAGAATACATGGGTATCAAAAATCACAAAATGAAGGATAACGTTCTAAAAAAATATTCTGATTTTATTGACTGCGTGAATGAACGGATAATTGATTTTACAAACAATAAATTGTATTGTTTTGAATGCGGAGAAAGGCTAAATCGCCATCTTGTTGAGAACTTTACTTACTTAAAGTGCTCATGTGGCTTTGTGGTAGATTTTACAGATAGCAATAGAATTATTCTGAAAAATGTAAATCTTGATTACGCGAATTTGACAGATGCCGATTGGGGTATGGATACTATAGTAGCAGAAAGGAGTGATATTCATGAATAATATTGATGCTATCCCACAAAAATGTGATAAATCAATCTTCATCGTTGTATCGAAGCTTGACAATAACAAATACAAAATTAAAGGTACTGACGGATACCTGCTTGATTATGTTTCAGACGAGGCTCTACTTCCAAATGAAGTAATATGCTTCTCAATGAAGGAATACTTGCAGTATCATAAGCTTTTATCGTCCTCTGCGCCGAGAAGTAAAGGAAGTTATAATAAGCCGAAAAATATCTTAATATCAGATGTAATAAAAGAAGAAACGCCCCAATCCACTTCAATAAGTAGTGCTAATACTGAAGATATTTCTCGTAAGGACAATATCAACACTATGTCTTCTAAGAGATCGCATATGTCACAAAATGATTTAGGACAAACCTTGTCGATATCATCAGCATTACCTTTCGCTAACAATATAGATAATGAAACTGATGCAAAAGTTACCAAAAATGCAAATATTAAAGAAGCAAAATCTGTTGAGAAAAACTCTATTATCGAGGTTCATCCTAAAGAGCCTGAAAAAAAGTTACTACTAGTAGACATAGAGCAGGACAAGAGTGTTTTAAGATATCTGAGAAGAGCATATAGCATGGCACCAAAAGAGGCTATTCTATCTTTACTAGAAGAGAAGAAAATTCAATCAATTTTCGCTATATACGAATTATTCTCTGATAGTAGAAATGGATGTGAATTTGGTGCTAGTGAGTTTACTGACAAATTCATTAAATCTACTATTGATAAGATACCCAAAGGTCGTGTGTTCAATGTAATCAGAAAGATAATGGAAGCTGATTTATTAAAGAAAGGTACAATCCCCTACTTGGACGATATTAAGAAGAGAGGATGGCGTGCATATAACATACTAAGCTTTAAAATGAGATAATGGGTGATACATGCTATCTAACCTACATGGCTGGTATGCCAGATATAATTGATTAATTCTCAGTAGTGTCATTTTTGAGGGCGGCTTTGGGTGTACCACGGATTGTATTTTTTCTAGTGGGTGTGGAATGATACCGTGCATGCGGTAGATGTTAGACAGCTTTTCTTCAGCTTCAGTGCATTGTCTCACCTCACCCATACGGTCTCCCAGTTTTCTACTTTCAGTTCTGTCGTGAACAAGCACCAGCGTGCTCGTTATGCATATAATTTCGTCCTATCTGACATTGTAGTACTTCGTTGGCTATCGTGACTGGGATGTTGAAGTGTATGATAATGTTGTTGTTATTTCTAGGCTTCCTTCCCTACCCGATCCGTATCAGCAACGTGATTGCCGCCTTGATACGAAAAAAGAATTAGAGGTTGGATGTAAGTCCAATCTCCTCAATGGCTTTCCATACATTGCTGTAAGATCCCTCCCGTGTAACACTGGCCTTGGCTCTTTCATAAGCCTTGCGCAACTTGCCGTCTGACGACATGCTTTCCACCCACTTCTTATTACGGAGAAAGGAATCAGTCTTGTCGAAATTCGGGATATATTTTACCATCTGGGTGATGACTGACTTTGAGGTTGGGAAACTCCTTGAAGTGTCGACATAATGCAGAAGGAACCAGAACTCGATGGATGGCATGCTGTCACAAATCACAACGTTACTGTTCTTTGCGTACTTCTTCTTCAACTGCTCAAATCGTTTCTTCTCCATGTCATCCCATGTAGTGACATCGGTATCGAACACCACAACGGCCTTGCCTTCATCCGAAAGAACCTGTTCTATGCGTTTTGCCAGAAGGTTCATCGTCTCGTGACCAAAGTAGCGAGGACGGATCTTTATCTTTAATCCAAAAAGTGACTGTAGGTGGGTGAAATACCACTGCTCCGTTATCCCTGCGCCAATGATGGTGGGACGGACTTCCTTGATATTCTTGGTAGGTCTTCTGCGTGCCATTATACTTGGATGTTTGGGAGCGCACCGAAGCGCCCGTTACGGTAAGACTTTTGGAAGGAATGTATCTTGTTCAAGCCTTTGAAGTCTGAGAGGGAATAGAGTTCCGAACTGCCATCCTCTCCTTTCTCGGTGAACCATACGGAGTCCTTGCGGATGAGGTCATCGATGGTGTTGAGTAAAGGGTCGTAGTGAGTGGTGACAAGCAGCTGGCTGCGGCTTTGCTCCTTCAGAAACTGCACCAAGATAAACTCGATGAGCTCTGGATGGAGTGATGCCTCAATCTCGTCGATGGCCAGAAATTCGTCATTGGCCATGGCCTGGTAGATGGCAGCCTCAATGCCGAATATCCTCCTTGTTCCCTGGCTTTGCATCTCGTTGGAAAGGGTGTACTTTTCAACACCTCTTGCATTTTTTACCGTATGCTCGAAGTTCGTGTCCACCCTGTCATAGACCGGCTTGCCCTGCAACTTCTTCTTGTCCTCTTTCGACAGGTCACCCTCGTTCAAAAGGAAGTCCCTGAAGTCGGCTGGAATAGGCTCAACCTTTTTCTCAACGCTCACATCGGTAATATTGTAGTCAGCACGATGGATGAAGTCAAGGATGTACTTCTTCATTCGGGCATCTTCCATCATCTTGCGACCAGCATAGTTGGACATCAGTGTCCTCGGGTCTATCAAGGGCATCGTGTGGCGGCGCATCCAGTCACGTGCTTCGTCGATTGGTCCCAACGAGCAGTTCACCATGTTTCTGGCTGCGAAAAAAGACATATTCGGTAGACACTTGATCGTGATCTCGTCAACGACAGTGCTGCTCACTTTCAGCACAGCAGGGTTGAACTTGACGACGGACTGGCCGTTCTTGTACACTCGCGTAAACAGCATTGTCGGCTGCACACTCTTGTAATAATACAGTTTCTCCGACATTACATGGTGGGTATCCAAAGAAAGGACATACCAGTAGCGTGTGCTTCCGATGTAGAATTTCAAACTGAATTCTGAAGGCAGGCTTGGGGTCTCGCTGTCTAAAAGGAACGGGACTGTTCCGGTCGGCTCGTCCATGTCGTCATGGCGCATGAACCAGAACCTGCGGAGATAATCGAATGCTTCGAGCAGATTCGACTTTCCACTTGCGTTAGCACCATAGATAAGTGCTAAACGTAACAATCGCACACCATTGGCAACTTCCACCACTTGTGTGTTCTCAAAAGTTGTATCCTTCGTCGCCTCAAAGCTCAACGTGACCTCATCTCTGAAGGACTTATAGTTCTTTATCTTGAATTCCTGTATCATAATTGGCTCCTCCCTAATTTGTTGCAAAGATAATGATATTGCAGCTATTCTCCAAATAAAATAGCGATAGACCTATATTTTATTTTCTCTTTAAGCGTTAAATAGTCTAAAATTAGAAATAAAATAGCAGTTTATTGTATTCTTCGGCTGAATTACCATTCTTAATCATGGCGCAGTGGTTTGGGTTATTTCTTAGCAATATATAAGCTCAACCAAATTAAACCACTGATAACCGTCATTAACATGGTACGGTTTGTCCTCACGATGATATTGGCAAGTTTTGTCAAATGCTCAATGAACTATAGTCCCCCGTTTGTGCCCCGTAACCGAAAGCCTTTCCTTCTGCAGACATTTGAGGCTATTGAGTGTTAACGACTTGTGAACAAATGCTAATTCACTTTTTAGGACAAAAACATATAGTGCATCGGGAAAAGGGATAATAGAACCATCAACAAAATCAAGGGTAATGAATGGTTGAGATAAACATAAGAAAACGGCCTATATCACATTTACGATTTGTAGAGTTATAGAATAAAGGAGGCGTTACATAAATTAGAAGCAATGGCTAAAAATAGTATTCATACTGATAGGCAGACTGGCAAGACCTCAAGTTCCAGCAAGAAGAAAAAGAAGAAGCTGGTCATCTCTCATATCGGCAAGCCTGAAAAGATGAGCTTGGAGGAGTGGCAAGTAAAACTTCGCCAACAAGTCTCCAAGACCGAGCACTTCACCATCTGTAGTGTCGATGACGAACTATGCCCAGGTGAATATATCGTTCGGAACCCAGAAAGGCAAAACGAATACAAGGTGGTGTATCGTGGAGCCAATAGCGAATGGATTTATTGTTCTTGCATGGATTTCAAGACTTCCAAGCTCGGTACTTGCAAACACTTCATCGGAAAACTGTTTGTGAAATAAAGGCATACAATACAGTAAGTCTATCCACTAAATTGAATGCACTATAATTCTGAAATTTGCAGGAGATTATGTGACTTGATTATACTTTATTTTATTTGCGATGATTGTTAACCCAGAAAAAAGACTTAACTTTGTCTAAAATTTAGAACCCAAACACATAATGGACTATAACATGATAGGCACGGCATGGTCTCTCCTTCCACCTTTCATAGCAATCAGCTTGGCTTTGAAGACAAAAGAGGTTTACTCCTCCCTGTTCATAGGCATCATTCTTGGAGCAGCGCAATACTGCATATCCGTTGGCAGTGGCCTTGACGGATTTCTCGTTCATCTGACCAACCACACCGTTGGCTCAGGTGCCAATGCAAAATCGTATGGCATGATAAGTTGTCTGTCTGACCCGTGGAACGTTGGCATTCTCGTGTTCCTGGTCATCCTCGGCGCCATCGTGTCGCTAATGAACAAGGCCGGAGGCTCGGCTGCTTTCGGAAGATGGGCATCGCAACATGTCAAAACGAAGATGGGGGTGCAAATAGCTACCATCTTGTTAGGTATACTTATCTTCATAGACGACTATTTCAACTGCCTTACGGTGGGATCCGTGATGCGTCCAATAGCGGTTCGCAATGGAGTGACGAAAGAGAAACTCGCTTATCTCATAGACTCCACCGCCGCGCCTGTCTGCATCATATCACCAATATCGAGTTGGGCAGCGGCAGTGTCAGGATTCGTGTCGGGTGGCGAAAACGGATTGGCCCTCTTCTGCAAGGCCATACCATTCAACTTCTATGCCTTTTTCACCATCATATTCATGTTCGCTATCGTATGGCTTGGTTTCGATTTCAAGGCCATGAGCAAGTATGACGCGAGGTTGAAGGAATGGTTCGAGCGCACCAACGGAGGAAAGCTCGACGAGGTTAGCGACGCAAAACTTCAAGTCGTGGAACATGGTGTGGGGGCTAAAAACAACAAGAAGCACAATACGACCAATGGTTCAGTCTTCGACCTCATAGTGCCAATAGCTACACTTATAGTCTTCTGCATGGCAGGCATGCTATATTCCGGTGGATTTTTTGATACTGGCAGCACGAATCACATGGATTTTGTAAATGCTTTCGCTGAGAGCAACGCCTCAGTTGGACTTGTCATAGGTTCGCTATTTTCATTCATCTTGACCGTCGTGATGTTTGTGTCGCGCAAGACACTGCCCTTCCATGACGCGATGAGCTGTCTGATAAAAGGATTCGAAGCCATGGTGCCTGCCATTCTCATACTGACATTGGCATGGACGCTGAAGAGTATGACTGACTCGCTTGGAGCCGCTGAATATGTATCGGGTATCGTGGCCAACAGCGCGGCCGGGCTGCAACAGCTTTTGCCAGCCATGATTTTCATCGTTGCCGCTTTTTTGGCGTTCGCCACAGGCACGTCGTGGGGAACATTCGGCATACTGATACCTATATGCATTGCCGTGTTCCCAGCCTCCGCGCCACTCCGCATAATATCCATATCCGCATGCATGGCAGGTGCCGTTTGCGGTGACCATATCTCACCTATCAGCGACACTACCATCATGGCGAGCGCGGGAGCCGAGTGCAAACACGTGCATCACGTGTCGTCGCAGTTGCCATACGCCCTTACCGTTGCCACGGTGTCATGCCTGACCTTCTTGGTGGCAGGATTCGCTCAAGGCTTAGGCTATGTGGCCAGTGCCGTAGTGTCGTGGGTGGCTGGCTTGGTGTTTCTTGCCATCGCACTATGCATGTTGAAGATTTTGACGCATGAATGAGAAGAATGGTATATGCTCCACGCAGGTGCTCCTCGCCATGAGGATTGCGTAGGTTTCCACTGTCGATGCACCCTTCACCTTCAATACCCGCGTCAACACACCCAACACCGAAAATCATAGCCTTTGACCACTGTAAGACATAAAAAACAGTTAGCTCCACGCCAATGATGATTATCAGCGTGAAAGCTAACTGTTGTATAGCAAAATAAAAAAAATTACTTGTTCTTCTTCACCTTGTCCACGTAAGCGTCGATAACGGCTACAGCCGTGACATTGACAACATCGCTTACGCTTGCCTCAAAGTCGGTGAAATGGATAGGCTTGTTAAGACCCATCTGCACTGGGCCCACTATCTCACAGTCAGGATCCAAAGCCTGTATGAGCTTGTAGCTGCTGTTGGCGGCGTTCATGTTGGCGAACACGATGGTATTGACATCCTTGCCTTTGAGTCGGGTGAAAGGATATTTGTCGTCGCGCAACTCACGGTTGAGGGCGAAATTGACTTGCATCTCACCATCTACTACCATGTCAGGGAAATCGTGTTGCAGCTTCTCCACAGCCTGGTGCACGGCAACCGGCGAGCCAACCTCATCTGTACCGAAGTTGGAGTAGCTTACCATGGCTATGACAGGATCTTGGTTGAAGAACTTGACCGTGTGTTCAGACAGCCTTGCCACATCGTAAAGCACGTCCTGATTCGGGTGACGGTTGATAAGAGTGTCGGCAACATAGATTGCACCCCTCTTGGAGTTGAGGATGTGCATGGTAGCAAAGGTGTTGTAGTCTTTTCTAACACCAATGACTTCCTTTGCAACCTTAATGGTATTGCTGTACTTGGTGTACAAGCCAGTGACGAAAGCATCGGCATCGCCTTGCTCCACCATTGACATGCCAAAGTAGTTGCGTTCATACATCTTGTCATAAGCTTCCTCAAAGGTAACACCTTGGCGCGCGCGCTTCTCTGCCAAGTGCTTGGCGTAGGTTGCCCTGCGGCCCTGCTCCTTGTCGGCACGCATGTCGACAATCTCGACGCCGGTGAGGTCAAGCTTCAAACGTTTAGCCAAACGGTTGAGACGGTCAGGATTGCCAAGGAGAATAGGATGACAAATTCCCTCTTGCAGTGCCGTTACGGCAGCCTTCATCATGGTTTGGTGACCACCCTCTGCGAAGACGACACGCTGTGGGTGCAAAGCCGCGGTGGCATGGAGGGTACGCGTGAACTTGGTTTCCTGACCAAGCATCTGCTTCAGGCGATTCTTGTATTCATCCCAGTCGGTAATGGTCTTCCTTGCCACTCCACTCTCAATGGCAGCCTTGGCGACAGCCGCGGACACCTCAGTGATAAGGCGTGGGTCAACAGGTTTCGGGATAAAATATTTGGGGCCAAACTGCAAGTCGTTGACATGGTAAACCTGGTTGACAATCTCTGGCACAGGTTGTTTAGCCAAGTCTGCTATTGCCCTTACAGCCGCAAGTTTCATCTCCTCATTGATTGCCTTGGCATGAACGTCGAGCGCGCCACGGAAAATATAAGGGAATCCTATGACATTGTTGATTTGGTTAGGATAATCGGACCGGCCTGTTGACATCAGTATATCGGGACGAGCCTCGGTGGCATCCTCATAAGAAATCTCCGGTACAGGATTGGCAAGTGCGAACACTATTGGCATGTGAGCCATGGAGCGTACCATGTCTTGCGAGAGCACGTTGCCCTTGGACAGGCCAACGAAGACATCAGCTCCCTTCACGGCCTCCTCAAGGGTCTTGATGTCGGTGCGGTCGGTAGCGAACTCCATCTTTTGCTCATTCACGTGGTCGCGGCCCTTATAGATGACACCACGCGAGTCGAGCATGACAATGTTTTCGTGCCTTGCGCCAAGAGAACAATAGAGCTTTGTGCAACTTATGGCCGCAGCACCAGCGCCATTGACAACGATCTTGGCGTCTTCTATCTTCTTGCCGGCTACCTCCAAGGCATTGAGGAGACCAGCGGCAGAGATGATAGCCGTTCCATGCTGATCATCGTGCATCACGGGAATGTCGAGAGTCTTCTTAAGCCTATTCTCAATATAAAAACACTCTGGAGCCTTGATGTCCTCAAGATTTATACCGCCAAATGTCGGGGCGATTTTCTCGACAGCCTCGCAGAACTTCTCGGGGTCTTTTTCATTCACCTCTATGTCGAATACATCAACGCCACCGTATATCTTGAACAGAAGCCCTTTACCTTCCATGACAGGCTTACCGCTCATGGCCCCTATATCGCCAAGGCCTAATACGGCAGTGCCATTGGAAATGACAGCCACAAGGTTTCCTTTGTCAGTATACTTGTATACATCATTAGGATTTTTCTGAATCTCCAAGCATGGGAATGCAACACCAGGGGAATATGCAAGGCTGAGATCAGTTTGTGTACGATAAGGCTTGGTAGGCTTAACCTCTATCTTTCCAGGCCGTACGTTCTCATGATAAGCTAAAGCAGCTTCTTTGGTAATCTTTACCATAACGATTTTGTTAATTATCTAATGTAATTCATGGCAAAATTACAAAAAAACCGCAAAAAAGAAAATAGTTTTTTCTTTTTTTGTAATTTTGCATGCAAATAATGCAATTATGACCTATAAAAGTGACGATTCAACAGAGCATCGAACTAAAGTCAGCTTGAAAATTATAGAGGTAGCGTCGGACATGTTCTTGAAAAAAGGCATTAAAGCGGTGAAGATGGATGACGTGTCAAAAGAACTTGGCATATCCAAACGCACCCTCTATGAGTTTTTCAACAACAAGGAGACCTTGCTTCTTCATTGCATGAAGAACATGAAAGAAAAGGAAAGTCTCTATCTCAAGAATGTCATTGAAAAGTCGCCGAAGTTGACCGAGATTGGCAAAATTGTAGAATATTATCGCTATCAAATGCAACAGACCGCGAAGATATCCACCTCGTTCGTTTTGGACTTGAAGAAATACCCATTGGTGGTGGATTGGATGAATAGCATCAAGCTGAAAAACCACGACAAGGTTTTGTCTTTCTTCCAAGGTGGCATAAAAAATGGCTATTTCAGAAAGAACGTCAACTTCGAGTTAATCATGGAGTTCAACAACATGGCAATGGAAAAAGCAATCAGCAATGGGATGCTGGAAAAATATGGCGTGCAGCAAGTGTTCAGGAATGTCACCATGCTTTACATTCGTGGATTCTGCACATTGAAAGGCATTGAAGAACTGGAGAAGAATTTATAATGCATTCTCCAACCCCTCAACGCAATCTTTAATATCTTGGTTTATTCAACATACAAGACCAGTCCCTTGAGATATTCGCCCTCTGGATGGTAGATATTTATGGGATGGTCGGCAGGTTGGTGAAGCTGATGCAGGATTCTTACCTTTCTGTGAGCTTGCGCAGCCGCAGTAAATACCGCCGTTCGAAAGTTCTCCTTCGTCACCACCTGTGAGCAACTGAAAGTGAACAGAATGCCTTGGTGCTTGATTTTCTCCAATCCCTTGACATTCAGCCTTATGTATCCTTTAAGCGCATTGTGCAACGAAGAACGGTGTTTGGCAAAAGCTGGAGGGTCAAGCACTATGAGATCATAACTGTCGTCGTGACTGTTAAGATAATCGAAAGCGTCAGCACAGAAAGCCTCGTGCCTATTGTCATCGGGGAAGTTCATGCCGACATTGAGCTTTGTCAGCTCTATGGCTTTCGCGCTGCTGTCTACGGAATGGACCAACTTCGCCCCACCCCTCATGGCATAAACGGAGAAGCCACCTGTATAACAGAACATGTTTAGCACGCTCTTGCCTTTGGCATAATGCTCCAGGAGAGAACGATTCTCACGTTGGTCGATAAAGAAGCCCGTCTTCTGACCTTTCAACCAATCGATGTGGAACTTCAAGCCATTCTCCACTGCCACATTGTCATCGGTATGGCCAACGATGAAGCCATCTTCTTGATGCAAATCTTTCTTCAGCGGCAACGTGGTCTCGCTCTTATAGAAAACATTCTCTATTCTGTCTCCCATGACATTGAGCAAAGCCTGACTGATAGCTGTCCTGTTATAATGCATGCCGACACTATGAGCTTGGATGACCGCTGTCTTTCCATAACAATCGATGATAAGACCGGGCAGATAGTCACCCTCACCATGAATGAGCCTATAAGTGTTGTTATGGAAATTGTCGGCTATGCCAATCCTGACGCGCATGTTCAAGGCAGACAATATGCTCTTTTCCCAAAAATCATCATCTATAGGAATATCTTCAAAAGTAAGCACTCGAACCGTGATGGTGCCTTTCTGATAATGCCCCACAGCAATAAAATCACCATTGGAATTCAACACTCTGACGACATCACCTTCTTCTATGCCTTCATCCATCCGCTGTATGGCACCCGAAAAGACCCAGGGATGAAATCGCTTCAACGACTCATCCTTGCCCCGCTTAAGATAAACATTCCTATACATTATATAATAGATTAATTCTTACTGTTTTTCCTTCTTGTCAACATTGATAGCCCTTGGTTGTTCTGGTTCCGGAACAACGACAAGGTCGTATTCGCCAGTTTTTTTCAACCGCAATATTTCCTCATAAATCTGTATACAGCTCCATGCGTCGATTGCGGCATACATCTTTTGCTTATCTGTCAACACTGGAGCCTCCCAATTGGTAAGCCGTTGACGCTTGGATATTTTCTGATGAAAAATATTAGCGAATATCTTTTGAAGGCTAAGGTCCTTAATGCCAATTTCGCCCACAATATCCTGCAAATCAATGAATAGTCCTGGTTTAAACTTGCTTCTTGCTTCCAAACCCCTAATGTCGTCGTGCCACGACAAGCCAATTTTCTTTACGCTCCTGTCCTCAAGCAGACGTTTTATAGCTGGCGTGATGCCAGTCAGGTTCAAGCGAAACAAAAAACACATATCACGGTTGGACACTTGAAGCAAAGCTACCTTGTTTTGTTCACCTTTATGAAAAGATGGCTTTGTCTCAGTATCGACACCGATGATGTCGCTATTAAGAAGACAGTCAACAGCTTTTTCGGCTTCACCAGCAGTGATAATAGTGATAATCTTGCCTGGAAATGTTACCACAGGTAAATCTGTTATGGCTTTTTTATCAAACCTGCTGTATATGGTCTTGCTCATGTTATTATTGAAATATGTGTGCAAAAGTAAAAAAAAGAAATGACATAACAGCCACTACTCTTCTATTTCCTGCAGTGAACGCGCAAAATTGTTGATATAATTGCTGACGGTCTCTATTGGTGCATAGGGCAAATAGCGTAGGCTACGCCTAAGGTTGCGGCGAAGCAACTGGGAGTTGTTTGTCACGAAGCCTGATCGGCTCTGGCGAAAATGCCATTCTTCAGCGGTATCGCTTGCGGTGTGGTTTACCGAACGTAAGACAAGATTGTAGGCCGATGGCTCTAAATGGTGAACGAAAGGCAATTCGTCGGTTTCAAAGTTAAAAACAGCAACCAGCATACTGCCTTGCAATTGTGCCATGCGGACAAGATGGAGTTTGGAAAGCCACTTGTCAAGCTTTACGAAATCCACATGGTCGCCTTGCAAACGGAGATAACGTCCCAGCTCGAGCATGCCTTTTATCATGATGCCTTGATTGAGCATGGTGGAAACGGTTCCCACTATTATCTTAAGCACGTCGAGCGAGGCCACGTTTGTATCTATGGCATGGATTTCCTCATTTTTGATATGGTCAAACCTTACATTGAGGAATGTATTGCTAAGTTGAAGCCTTGAATTAGAATTCGCAATGCCTTCATTTACATCAGCAAGAAATTCCTCGGGAATGTTTACCCAAACATTCTCGCCAATACGTTTAAGTCCTACTTTGATGATAGAACCCACTCGTTGGGCACGAACCATCTGCTCAAGCCTGTTCCATTTGAAATGTGACATTGGCTCGAGTGCCTCATCCTCATTCCATGCGCCCGAGCGCAACAGTCTGAAGAAATTGCGTGTGATGACATCCATCTCTTGCATTTGCCAAACCAAGAATTATGAATACCGCTTAGGATAGCGAAGCAATATCGACAACGATGCCGCTATACCTATGGCGAAAGGATAATACAAATATGGTATTATGTCCACGGGCTGAACGTGCGCAAGTCCGGCAGCCAACAAGATTTGCACGCCATAAGGTATAATACCCTGAATGGTACACGAGAACGTGTCCAAGATGCTTGCTGTCTTGCGTGGATCAATGCCAAATTTCTCGCTTATTTGCTTGGCTATGTTTCCTACTGTAAGTATTGCGACCGTATTGTTAGCCGTGCAAATATTGACAAGACTAACAAGAGCGGCAATTGAAAACTCCGCCCCACGCTTTCCACGAATCCTGCCAGACAATTTTTCTATTATATAATCGATGCCACCATTAACCTTGATAATCTCAAGCATGCCACCTGCCATCATGGCTATGATAATGAGTTCACCCATGCCGACTATTCCATTACCCAAAGCATTGAGCCATCCATAGAAGTCGTACGAACCGCCCAATACCCCTATGATTCCACACAATGCTATGCCAAGAACAAGCACGGCCATGACGTTGAGACCACAAACAGCCGTCACAAGGACAGCAAGGTAAGGTATCACCTTCAATAGGTCTGTTTGGCCGACATGTGTTGGAGCCTGCATGCCAAAGCCCATAAAAGCATACACGGCAAGCACGATGACAACGGCAGGAACCACTATCATGAGATTAACCTTAAACTTGTCTTTCATCCTTACGCCTTGTGTCTGGGTGGCCACTACAGTAGTGTCGGAGATAAACGACAAATTATCACCGAAATAAGCTCCTCCCACTATGACTGCTGTCAGCAATGCTACATTGCTATTCGTCTGCGTCGCTATGCCAGCGGCGATAGGTACTAAGGTAACCACTGTGCCAACGCTTGTGCCAATGGATATTGATATAAAGCATGCCGTGACAAAGAGCCCAGGAAGAATCATGCTCGGTGGAAGAATGTTAAGTGCAAGGTTGACAGTCGTGTCTATGGCACCCATGCCTTTAGCCGACTGCGAGAATGCTCCCGCAAGGACATATATCCATAACATCAAGAGCAAATTAGGCGTGGAGGCACCTTGGCCATAAATGTCAATGCGTTCTTTAAGTGAGAATTTAGTGGATGTAGCTACCGCATAGACACTTGAGATAAGAAATACCACAGTCAATGGCACGCTGCTGAAGTCACCTGCCACGAGACTGAGCACAAGGTAAAGCACCACAAAAACGATAAGTGGCGAGAGCGCAAGAAAGCCTTTGTTCATAATTGCATTCTACGGTAGAAGTTGACATTTTCAGGGGTTAAAAGCTCAATTGGCATATAATTGATTGCCGGTACTGTAGTTTTCAGCACGACAGCCTTAAACAAAGCGTCAATGCATGAGTATCCCTGCTGATAGGCGTGTTGGGCAATTAGGAAGGAAATGCTTCCCTTGCTCAAGCACTCAGCGTTTTTCTTGACCATGTCGTAACCCATTATCTGAATGTCACGTCTATTTGAGCGCAACAAGTATTCACCCAAAATATGAGCTTTTGACCCAAGCGTGATACAATGATGTATGTCAGGATGAAGGCTGAAGAATTCATTGAATATGGCATCATTCTTCTGCCTACTGCCGAAAAACGGTAATTCCAACGGCACTATCTTAACAGAAGGGAAATGATCCTTCATGTAATGGCGGAAGCCGACTTCACGGTTATCCTGCTGCTTACTGACAACTATACCGTCTTTGGTAATCTTCATTAGCATTATCTCTCTCTCTTCACTGGCAATAAGCATGAGCATGCGAGCGGCAAAATACCCACTGGCAAAAGAGTCTTGGCCAAAAAAGGCCAACGGGCGCAAGTCTGGCATGTATGAATCGAGAAGTACAAAAGGGATGTTCTGAGAATGGAGTCTGTCTGTAATCACTTTCGTCACATCAAGTGTTGTTGGAACGATTACCATCCCGTCAAACTTGCCATCAAAACACTTCTCTGCCTCCTGAAGAAAGTTTTCACTGTCGAAACGTTCGTAATAAAGCAGACTGACAGAGATATGAAAGTCTTTTCTAACCTCTGTCGCTTTTTTGACTCCTTGCTCCACCTCTTCCCAATAAGCCACTTGGTCATGACTTGGAATAAGCACACAAAAATGGTATGACTTGTTGTAAGCTAAGGCAGAAGCATACATGTTGGGTTCGTAGTTTTGTTCCTTCAGAACTTTCTCTACTTTCTCCCTGACTTTCTCAGACACGTTTGGTCTTTTATGCAGCACCCTATCCACCGTGCCTACAGATACACCAGCTTTTAAGGCTATGTCCTTTATCCTAATTCTTTCCGCCATATAATGTCATATAATTGGGTGACAAAGATATTAAAAATAGACAATATTTCCAAGAAAAACACTTAGAAAGGTAAGCCAACAGCAAAATGAAAGGTGAAATCTCGACTAAAATCTGGATGAATAATGGCATAATGCTCATTACTGTCGCTGTAAGCCGGATTTATAGCTTTCATACCCATGTCGAAACGCAAAATGAAATAGTTGAAGTTTAAGCGCAATCCCAATCCATAAGCTACTGCTATCTGCTTCAAGAAACTACCCCACTTGAATTGCCCACCTGGCTGGTCTGGATAATCGCGCAGCGTCCAAATATTGCCCGCGTCAACAAATATCGCTCCGTTGAATTTCCAGAAAAGGAACGTTCTGTATTCAGCGTTCAAGTCAAGCTTCATGTCACCTGTCTGGTTTATGAAATCGATACGCCCATCTTTCCCCTTGAAAGAGCCTGGTCCCAGTTCTCTAACGCTCCAACCTCTTACGCTGTTGGCTCCACCTGAGAAATATCTTTTCTCAAATGGCAGGATATCGCTATTACCATAAGGATATGCAATGCCAAAGTCCGCATGAAGAGCCAGACTGTTATGGGCGTCGAAGGTTAAAAGGCGCGTGTAGTCAAAATCGAGCTTAGCGTATTGGGCATAAGCTATGCCAAATAGCGTGTGCCTGCCACTGCTGTTGGTATGAAATTTCATGCTGCTCGACAACGCATTAAGAAAATTGCCCGCCGTCTCAACATTGAATCGTAACGCGTCTATGCCATTATTATAGGTTAATCCAAAGCCTAACTTCATTATGAAGAGGTCTTCATAATTATAGCGTAATATGGCATTACGATTATCGGCATTGTCAAGATAGTTTTTCTTAAATGTCTCGCTGATCCATGGCATGTAAACATAGTTAAGGTCAGGAATATCAAGACGATAATTTATATGACTGTCAGGCGATGACCAACGATACCGCCAAGCCGTAGAAAAGACTCGACGATGGAACTCTGGACGGTTTTGCATATCCCACGACAATGACAGTTCTGAAATCGCCGTACTGCGTCGAAGCAGACTTCTTGAAGCGAATGGAACAAGCAATCGAGGAAATTGCAATTTTGTTTCTGCACTCCACTCCATGAAATTTTCATCCCTATATCCCTCAAGACCAGTTATCGCTTCGAAAGCGCCTCTTACTTCCGCACTGAAAAGCTCCGAACCATGAAAAATGTTGCGATTCTGATATGTCAATGACATAGCGGCACCTAAGTCACCCGCTGTATTTGTCCCCTCTGGTTGGAAAGCTATAGTGGATGGATTATTCGTATTCAACTGAATGTCACAATCAAGACTGGTCGTGTTGGGCTCTTCACGAAATTGTATGCTTGTATACCTAACGGCTGACAAACGTCCAAAATTGCGATAAGTCTCCTCAAGGTCTGAATAGCTGTAACGCTTTCCCTCTTTGAGTATTGTGGCGTTATCAAGAACATTACGCGTAAGATGCAACTTTCCGTTGTCCGTGGAATAATTGATTTTGCCAATGATATATCTCGGATGTGAAATTTCTGGCGAATCATTGTTCGCGCGAAACTTCAACAAATGAACAGTCACATCAACATCGGTATTGTTTACGGATGTATCAGCGTCAAATTTAATGAAGTCCTTATGAAATTTGTAATAACCTGAGTCGAGCAAAATCTCGGTAATAAGTTTACGTTCCTCTTCAAGCTTGCTTACGGTAAAAGGACTGCCCTTTATCAATACATGTGATTTGGCATGCTTATTTTGAAGCTGTGAGAAATAATTAGAGAGAACTGTAGCTACTCCAGAGTCTTGAATGTCATATCTTACATTGTCTATGTAGAATGGGTTACCAGGGTGCAATACGTAAGCTGCGGTTATCTTTCTACCTTTCACCTTGGTTTTCAAGTCTACCGTAGCATGCATATATCCCATGTTTTTCAAGGCATTGCGAAGGTCATCAACAGAAAGACATGCTTGAACGCTATCGAAAATAACAGGTGCCTCACCCATGTTTTTCAATGTGCGGTTAATCCATTTGGTGCTGTCCTTTCCAGACATGGAATAAGTCGCAAGCGGTATCTTGAAAAGCGAGAACCACTTGGAGTTGGCTTTTTGCCGTATGTAAGGCGCTACGGAAGAGACGTCAAAACCTTTGACATCTGCATGTATCTCCACCTTCTGAAGGAGATATTCATTTTCTGGAATGTATTTTGAAGAGCTACACCCCGTTATAATTACAAGAAAGCACAATAGTGCTAATTGTAATAATTGATTGTGGTATAAGTTCTTGTATGATTTTTCCAATGTCTCTTTTTATTTCAGAACTTGCCAAGCACACGATCCATGACCCAATTGACTGGTGTAGCACTCACAGAAGTTGCCGTGCATTTGTCAAGGCCTTGAAGATGGTGGATGACAGAAGTGATTATTGGCAATTGAACGTAAGGTGGATTAGGGACTATGAAACTCTTTGCACCCGAATTGTTTACAAGCTCAATAGGATCATAATTGTATACGCTAAACGACAGTATTCCCTTGTCGCCAATGGCGGTTATCCGGTCTGCCCTATAACTCTCGTGTCCGACAAAACACCAAGAAGCACTACCTGATATTCCGCTATCGAAAATGAATGCCGCGGAAATGGTGTCTTCTGCTTGATAAAGGTGTTCTCTATTTGTCGGATAACCATGTGCCCTGACTATGGTGCCAAACAGCTCCTGCAAAAGATCAAGTTGGTGAGGCGCAAGATCGTAGAAATATCCTCCACCAGAGATGTCAGGTTGAAGCCTCCATGGTTTTAATGATGAGGCATTATAATCAAGGTCACGCGGTGGCACGGCAAACTGCAACTGCACTGTCAACACCTTGCCTATACCATCTGCTGCGATGATATCTCTAACTTTATTGAAATAAGGCAAGTATCGTCGATAATAAGCGACAAAGCATGGAACACCTGTCTGTTCACTAATACGATTGACGCGAATACAATCCTCATAGTTTGCCGCCAAGGGCTTTTCCACATAACATGGCTTGCCAGCACGCATGCACATGATGGCGTAAGTGGCATGAGAAGACGGAGGCGTGGCTATGTATATGGCGTTAACATCCGGATCATCAACAAGCTGTTGGGCATCCGTATACCATTTGGGTATGCCATGACGTTTGGCATATTCCTTTACCCGTTGCTCGTTACGGCTCATAACCGCTTCGACACAAGAGCCTTCAACTTCATTGAATGCCGGTCCGGATTTCTTTTCTGTGACTTCGCCACATCCTATAAATCCCCACCTTATTTGCTTCACCATGTTTTGAAATTGCCTTCTTGCTTATTTTGTTTTGCAACACATATAGGACAATGTCATCCTATAATAGAGAAAAAATGCTGGGGCTGCCATATTTTTACAGCACCCCAGCGTTTATCGTTAATTCAAAGTTTAGGAAAGACGCAAACTCTTCTTGATAGCCTCGATTTTCTCTACACCTTTCTTGTCAAGAGCCTCATACTCAGACGCGTCCTTCATGACGCCTTTGACCTCGATGTAGAATTTAATCTTAGGCTCAGTGCCTGAAGGACGTACGCTGACTTTCGTATCGTCATTGCAGAACCATTGCAGCACATTGCTTGTTTCTGGCATATCAAGTTTTGCCTTGTTACCCTTGTCGTCGGTAGCTTCCAACGTCTTATAATCTTTCCAAAGCACGACCTTAGAACCGCCGAGATCCCTTGGAGGATTGGCCCGGAAATCTGCCATCATCTTCTGAATTTCCTCAGCCCCAGCCTTTCCAGGGCGCTCTACATTGATAGTGTACTCCTTGGAGAAGCCATACTCCTTGTAAATGTCCATCAAGATGTCGTAAAGCGTCTTGCCCTGATCCTTGGCATAAGCGCAAATCTCAGCGAGAAGCGAGCATGCCGACACTGCATCCTTGTCCCTGACGAAGTCCTCTGCGAGGAAGCCGTAACTTTCCTCACCACCACCAATATATTGTTGCTTGCCTTCTGAAAGGGCTATCTCACGTGCAATCCACTTGAAGCCTGTATAGCAATCACGCATCTCCACGCCTTGCTTGTCGGCTATCTTCTTGATAAGTTCTGTAGTAACGATGGTCTTGACTATGAAATCAGTTGGCTTTAGCAGACCTTTAGCCTTGCGATTTGAGATGATGTACCACAAGAAAATCATGCACGTCTGGTTGCCGTTGATAAGCACCCACTCGCCTTTGTCATTCTTGCACGCCATGCCAACGCGGTCTGCATCTGGGTCTGAAGCCATGAGAATGTCTGCGTCCAATTTCTTGGCATCACGCAAGCCAAGGGTCAATGCCTCGGCAAACTCTGGATTTGGACGGTCCACTGTCGGGAAGTTTCCATCCTTTATCATTTGCTCAAACACACAATGAACATTGTCAAATCCCCAGTATGCCAATGAGCGTGGAATAATCACGCGACCAGCGCCATGAAGAGGCGTGTAAACGATTTTTAAGTCGTGCTGCTTCTTAATGACTTCGGGATCAATGCTTATTGTACGAATCTGGCGAAGGTAAGGCTCATCAATGTCTTCACCTACAATCTGGATAAGGTCCTTGTTCCCAGCAAACTTCACGTCAGCTATGGTGCATTTGTTAACCTCATCGATGATACCCTTGTCGTGTGGCGCAAGCACTTGTGCGCCATCTTCCCAATAGGCCTTGTAACCATTGTACTCGCGAGGGTTGTGGCTTGCTGTAATATTAACACCGCCCTGTGCCTTCAAATAGCGAATGGCAAAAGAGCACTCTGGTGTCGGACGAAGGTCATCAAACAGATAAGCCTTGATACCATTAGCGGAGAAAATATTGGCCACAGTCTCGGCGTATAGTCTGCTATTATTTCGGCAATCGTGACAAACCACTACTGAGATTTCCTTGCGATCTTTGAAGTTTTTCTTCAAGTAGTTGGCAAAGCCTTGTGTTGCCATCCCAACAGTGTAGACATTCATGCGGTTAGAACCTGCTCCCATGATACCACGCAAGCCGCCAGTACCAAATTCAAGGTCTTTATAAAAGCTCTCTATAAGATCCGTCTTGTCCTCATTGTCAAGCATAGACTGGACTGACTTGCGGGTTTCCTCGTCAAAAGCCGGAGCAAGCCACAGCTTAGCTTTTGCCTCACACTGAGCTATCAATTCTTTATTATCATCCATAATTGATTGTGGTTAAAACGTAATTAATAGTTATATTTTTGGCAAAGATAATATTTTTTTTTCTTTTCCGCCATTTTGTTCAAATTAATTTTTGTAAATTTGCAAAAGTAACCCGGTAAAGTTAAAAGAGATAATAATCCCCCTAAATAGACAAAGATATGTATTTCACAGGTTTAGCTATAGCTGTTTGCACATTTTTGATAATCGGTTTATTCCATCCCATTGTCATTAAATTCGAATATTATTTTGGCACTCGTCAATGGTGGCTATTTCTTTTGGCAGGCATTGCCTGTATCGTTCTCTCAATATGCATTGAAGACACATTCATTTCGTCACTTATCGGTGTAATCGGTGCATCAATGTTATGGTCTATTGGAGAGATATTCGAGCAAAAGAAACGTGTTGAGAAAGGTTGGTTCCCAATGAATCCCAAAAGAAAAGCTGAGTATTCCAGCGCTATTAAAGATGAACAAGGGAGCAATAATACTTTAGCAAATTAATCTCTCTAACAGATAATTATTGGCAAGCGAAAAAGTTTTCATAAAACATGAGAGCCAAAAAGGTTGAAAAACACGAATAAAAAAGTCTAATTTCTTTATATGTTCATGGCTTTTTTTGTAACTTTGTGCGCAAGAACATTTCACATAACAATAAACATTAATTTACAATGACAATCGATGAATTTAACTTTGCCGGCAAAAAGGCAATTGTTCGCGTAGATTTCAATGTGCCATTGGATGAGAATGGCAACGTGACCGATGACACTCGTATCCGTGGTGCCCTGCCTACTTTGAAGAAGATTCTGAATGATGGCGGCGCTCTCATAATGATGAGCCACATGGGCAAGCCAAAGGGTAAAGTGAACCCTAAGCTGAGCCTCAAGCAGATTGTTCCAAACGTAAGCAAGGCTTTAGGCGTGGAGGTGAAGTTCGCAGGCGATTGCGGCAACGCAGACGCTGAGGCTGCTGCCCTCAAGAGCGGAGAGGCACTGTTGCTTGAGAACCTTCGTTTCTATCCTGAAGAGGAAGGCAAACCTGTTGGCGTGGAAAAGGGAACGCCTGAGTATGACGCAGCAAAGAAGGAGATGAAGGATCGTCAGAAGAACTTCGCCAAGAAGCTCGCTTCATACGCTGATGTCTACGTCAACGACGCTTTCGGAACTGCACACCGCAAGCATGCTTCAACTGCCGTTATTGCTGATTCTTTCGACAAGGATCACAAGATGCTTGGTTATCTCATGGAGAAAGAGGTTAAGGCCATAAACAACGTTCTCAAGAACGCTCAGCATCCTTTCACTGCCATCATCGGTGGTTCCAAGGTCAGCTCTAAGTTGGGCGTTATCAAGAACTTGCTCGACAAGGTTGATAACCTCATCATCGGCGGTGGCATGGGCTACACTTTCATCAAGGCTCAAGGTGGCCATATCGGTAAGTCACTCCACGAGGACGACCTCATGCCTGAGGCACTGAATGTCATCAAGGCTGCCAAGGAAAAGGGAGTAAACCTCTCATTGTCGGTTGCTACTGTCTGCGGTCAGGATTTCTCTAACGACACTCCACGCAAGGTATTCCCTATCGATCAAATTCCTGATGAGTGGGAGGGCATGGACGCTTCTGAGCAGAGCATTGAGAACTGGCGCAAGATTATCCTGTCTTCTAAGACTATTCTGTGGAACGGTCCTGTTGGTGTCTTCGAGTTGGAGAACTTCTCTCACGGTACTGGTGAGATTGCCAAGGCAGTGGCTCAGGCTACACAGGAGAACGGTGCTTACTCTCTCGTAGGTGGCGGTGACTCTGTTGCTGCTATCAACAAGTTCGGTCTTGCAGAGAAAGTTAGCTATGTTTCTACAGGTGGTGGTGCCATGCTTGAGGCTATCGAAGGCAAGGTGCTCCCAGGTGTAGCAGCTATTGAGGGCTAATCTTGAAATTAAAGATAATCATCCTGTTAATCTCATTACACTGTGTCTCAGCATTGGCACAGCGTAATGAGATTTTTGCGTCTAATATAGCTACCTTGCAAGTGGTAGCCAATGATAATTGGCAAAATCCACTCCCTGTCATCACACAAGATGGGCTAAATGGCAACGAAACTATAAGCATATCCTTTGATGAACTTTCACATATCACCCACCGCTATTCTTACATTGTCAACCATTGCGAAGCTGACTGGTCTAATTCACAAGAGCTTATCGAGAGCGATTATGTTAATGGGTTCGCCTCGGGGAACATAATAGATGATTATGAGCAATCAGTAAATACCAATACCCAATATACACATTATAATATTAAGCTACCAAACGACAGGTGTCGTCCTAAAATCAGTGGCAACTATACGGTCACTGTAATAGATGAAGACCAAGACAACGCGCCGATATTGAAAGCTTGCTTCATGGTTACCGAACAAACCATGAAGAGCAAAATGACGCAAACTGCAAACACCGATATTGATATAAACAAGAGCCATCAACAAATAAATATTTCGCTGGATTTTGGCTCCCACAGGGTGTTTTCTCCTAACACACAAATTAAAACCGTCGTACTTCAAAACGGCAGGTGGGACAACGCAATAAAAAATGCCACACCACAATTTATAAAAAATGACGGAATGGTCTGGAACCATAACAGTAATCTTATATTTCCCGGTGGCAACGAGTATAGAAAATTCGAGACTCTTGACCCGACTCATGCCACCATGGGAGTTGAGCGAGTGAGTTGGGATGTCAACGATTACCATGCCTGGATTTTCACAGATGAGCCAAGAGCTAACTATTTATACGATGAAGATGCCAACGGCACATTCTGCATACGCAACTCCGACAATGTTGACAATAATACCATGAGCGAATATATCCAAACTCATTTCACTCTCAAGACTACAAAACAAACAAATGACATCTTTATAAATGGCTCATGGACACAAGATAGTTTAGACGATAGGTTCCGAATGAGATGGAACGAAAACGACAGCCTTTATGAAGCCGTCGTCCCCCTTAAGCAAGGTTATTATAACTATCAATATCTTACGAGAAACACTGATGGCGCCATTACTCCACTACCCTCTGAAGGCAATTTCTATCAGACAGAGAACACCTATCAGCTTCTCGTTTATTTCCGTGGACAAGGCGAACGTACTGATCGCCTTGTCAACTACCTTAACCTATCCTGTCACCAACCTTAATCAACTCAAGCAGAGTGGTGCCATCACCAAGACTGTCAAGAGCGCCAGACAAGTAAGCCACCTTGTCTTCATTAGTCACATAGCCTTTCTGCCTAAGCATACGCAAGGCGGCATTGAAAATCTCGCCAGACGATGCTTTTTCCTTTTGTCTAACGGCTATGACACCATAAGAAAGGTTAAGCCAACGTTGAAGTTTGTCGTTATAGCAAATGGCCAGTATTGGTTTGGGGCCGCGGTATGTGGCAAGGCAACGAGCCGTATAGCCAGACTTTGAAGCCGTAATGATACCCGCAATACCCAATAAGCGCGATGACTCAATGGCCGAATGAGACAAGAATTCACGCTGGCTACAATGCTCATTTAGTGGCACATTGTACATTGCGTCGAAACTGTTACGATCGTTCTCAGCCTGCTCTGCGACAGCGGCCATTGTCTTAACGGCCTCCAATGGATACTTTCCTGATGCCGTCTCACCACTTAGCATTAACGCGTCGGTATTGCTGTAAATGGCATTGGCTATGTCTGTAACTTCCGCGCGTGTTGGACGAGGATTTGTTATCATGGTATGAAGCATTTGCGTCGCGACTATCACCGGTTTATGCCGCTCCACACACTTGCGGATAATCATTCGCTGTATTCCCGGTATTTTCTCAACAGGAACCTCAATGCCAAGGTCGCCACGAGCGACCATTATTCCATAACTGGCATTTATAATCTCATCAATATTGTCGACACCCTCTTGGTTTTCAATCTTTGAGATAATCTTGATATCAGAATGGCGCTCATCAAGAATTTTCTGTACGGCGTGCACATCATCAGCCGACCTTACAAAACTATGAGCAATAAAGTCTATGTCTTCCTCAATTGCGAGATTGATGTTTCTTTTGTCTTTTTCGGTCAGAGCCGGTAAATCAATATGCTCGCCAGGAACATTGACGCTCTTATGCGCGCCAAGCACACCATCATTTTGAACCTCGACATACACAGCTGGCCCATCTATTCCCATAACCTTCATACCAATCGCACCGTCGTCGAAAAGAATTATGTCGCCAACCTTTACATCCTTGGCAAAGTCCGGGAACGAGACATTGATGATGTCATGTGTAGTATTCATTTCTGGACGGCCGAATATTCTAACTACATCACCTGTCTTATATTCTATTGGGGATTCAACATCCGTGGTTCTCACTTCTGGACCTTTTGTGTCTATAAGAATACCAATATGAGGTGATACCGCACGCGTGTTTCTTATAATACTTCTGATACCATCAGGTGTAGCATGAGCTGTATTCATTCTGACAACATTCATGCCTGCATTGAAAAGGCCACGAATGAAATCAACATCACAACGACGATCGCTGATTGAGCAAACTATTTTTGTCTGTTTCATGAAACAATCTTTTTTATTAATTACAAAGATAGGATTTTTTTCCTTTTCAAACAAATGATTTACATGAAAAAATGATAAAGAATCAACGCATCATGGCAAATGTGTCAACTTCACTCTCCAATAATTACCAGACAACGAGACTGGTATTTTAAAATTGCGCTCAGCTTCATTGTGAGGATGTTTTCCAATACTATCCAACACCATGAAATTAGTAACCTTTACAGTTGCCATTGCAGTGGAATCGTCTATGCAATCCATGTCAACTACCTCTACACTTGGCGCAAATTCACTTGAACGCAAAGAGTCAACATCTTCTGCGTCAACCTGCGATGCCGCAAAACGAAGCCACTTCCTTGAGTCAAATGTGACATAAGAAATGGCCTCTTTGAAACGCCAGTTAAAATAGGCATTAGCAAAAGAATCAACTACAGTGCGAGGGTCATTGTCTCCCTCCTTGCCACAACTTATTACAAGCGTGGATATGAACATCACTAAAAAGCAAATGCCAAATGATTTATTCATATTTTGAAAATAAGCTTATCTCTAACCCAAATCAATAGCTGACATTAATAAAATAGGGGACAAGCCCAAAACTCATCCCCTACCCTATGATAATCTTAAAAATTATTCAAGAAACAAATTACTTGTTCTTCTCCATGTCTGCCTTGAGCTTAGCGAGCACATCAAGATCGCCAAGTGAAGTACCTGCCTGCACGTTGTTGATTACAGGAGCATCGTTCTGCTTGCGAGCGTTAGAGCCTGAGTGACGGTGCTGACGTGGCTCGTCGTGACCCTCCTCGAACGTACGGCTGTGAGAGAGAATAATACGGTGAGAATCCTTGTTGAACTCAATCACCTTGAATGGGAGTTCCTCGCCAAGCTTAGCCTGTGAGCCATCCTCCTTCGTGAGGTGCTTAGGAGTAGCGAAGCCTTCACCACCCTCGTCAAGTGTGATAACGGCACCCTTATCCATCATCTCTGTAATCTTGCCGTTGTGGACTGTTCCAGGCTCATAAAGAGTCTCATACTTGTCCCAAGGATTCTCCTCGAGCTGCTTGTGACCAAGGCTCAAACGACGATTCTCCTTGTCAATCTCCAGCACAACCACATCGATGTCGGCACCGATTGTAGTGAACTCTGAAGGATGCTTAACCTTCTTTGTCCAAGAAAGGTCTGAGATGTGAATCAAGCCATCAACACCCTCTTCAAGCTCTGTGAAGATACCGAAGTTAGTGAAGTTGCGAACCTTTGCCTTGTGAACAGAGCCAACAGGATACTTCTCTTCGATGTTCTCCCAAGGATCAGCCTTCAGCTGCTTCAAGCCGAGAGACATCTTGCGCTCCTGACGGTCGAGAGAGAGGATAACTGCCTCCACCTCGTCGCCAACGTGCAAGAACTCCTGTGCTGAACGGAGGTGCTGGCTCCATGACATTTCTGAAACATGGATAAGGCCCTCAACGCCCGGCTGAATCTCAACGAACGCACCGTAGTCAGCGATAACGACAACCTTACCTTTAACGTGGTCGCCAACCTTGAGGTTAGCATCAAGGCTATCCCAAGGATGTGGAGTGAGCTGCTTCACGCCGAGAGCGATACGCTTCTTCTCCTCGTCGAAATCGAGGATAACGACTTTGATCTTCTGGTCGAGAGCTACGACCTCATGAGGATCGCTTACGCGGCCCCAAGAAAGGTCTGTGATATGAACGAGTCCGTCCACACCACCAAGGTCGACGAATACGCCGTAAGAAGTGATGTTCTTGACAGTGCCCTCGAGCACTTGACCCTTCTCCAGGTGAGAAATGATTTCTTTCTTCTGTGCCTCGAGCTCTGCCTCGATAAGAGCTTTGTGAGATACGACAACATTGCGGAACTCCTGGTTGATCTTTACAACCTTGAACTCCATTGTCTTGCCTACGAACACGTCGTAGTCGCGTATAGGATGGACATCAATCTGTGATCCAGGCAAGAATGCCTCGATACCCAGCACGTCAACAATCATGCCACCCTTAGTGCGGCACTTGATGTAACCCTGGATAACCTCGTTGTTTTCCATAGCCTTGTTGATATCTTCCCAGCTCTTGGCAAGACGTGCCTTCTTGTGGGAGAGAACCAACTGACCATGCTTGTCTTCCTGGTCTTCAACGTAAACCTCAACCTTGTCACCAATCTTCAAGTCGGGGTTGTAACGGAACTCAGAAGCAGGAATGATACCATCGCTCTTGTAGCCGATGTTAACAACCACTTCCTTCTTGTCGATAGAGATGACAGTTCCCTCGACAACTTCGTGATCCTGAATCTTGTTCAGTGTGTTGTCGTAGGCTTTCGCCTGATCTTCTTTGCTCACGCTGGAGCTTGCGCCATTCTCAAACTCTTCCCAATTGAAGTCGTCCAATGGCTTAACGTTCTTGATGTCGTTTAAATCTGACATAAAAAATAATGTTTGTAAAATTAATAAAGTTAGACTTTATGTGAATTATTCGGGCGCACTATAAGCACGCCTTCGCTAAATCGGGTGCAAAGTTACTGTTTTCGGCTGCCTTATTAAAAACATATTCTTCTTTAGAGTACTAATTTTTATATTTTTATCTATATATAAGCCTAAAACAACTATCTGCTGCCAAAATAACAGCGACGAATAAGCGAATAAGTTTACTTGAAATAATAAAGGAACTGGGCTTCACCCTTCAAAGCAGGTTTGCGCTGGCCTTCTATTTCAATGGTAAAGTCAATGTATGCCTTGGAAATGCCACGCAAGTTCTCTATGTTGGCGAGTTTTGCTGTCATGCGTATGCGGCTACCCGTGATAACCGGCTGTCCAAAACGCATCTTGTCCATGCCATAGTTGACCATCATCTTCAAATTGTTGACCTCAACAATCTCATCCCACAAATGAGGCAACAGGGCAAGTGTCAAGTAACCGTGTGCGATAGTGCTCTTGTACGGACTCTCAGCCTTGGCACGTTCAACATCCACGTGAATCCATTGGTGGTCAAGAGTCGCGTCGGCAAAAGCGTTGATTCTGTCTTGGTCCACTTCAAGCCATTCGGAAGTGCCAAGCGGTTTGCCTAAGTATGAGGCAAACTCATCATACGAATTAATTACTGTTTTCATTTTATTTTTATATTCTTCTGACTGCAAAGTTACAAATAAATATCTTAATATTGACCATTTATCAAAAAAAGCGAAGCAGAACGCCCGAAACAGAACTCTTATGCAACAACTTGCACACCGAATAATATGAAATTACACAATAATGCTTTGCAGTTTGGAATCAAGCTATTAATTTTGCAGCAGTTTCGTATATATTAGGTTTAAGATTGTATCTGATAGGTATTGGTTACGGAAAAAAGCTTGACAGTTTTCAGGTGAATTATCGAGAATGGGACGTGTGAACGTCCCATTCTCTATTTCTATGTGCTCTCAATAAAATTTCATCGTTAATGCCTGTCGCGTTTTACGACTTTTCTCCAAACAACTTCAAATACGATTGTGCCAATAATGGCTGTGCCTATGCCGAGTAGCACGTCTATGACATAATGATGACCCGTATACACGGCAGTGAACCAAATGCCAACGCAGATAAACGCAAACACGCATGATGCGTACCACTTGCGACGACTCATAATCGAATAGAAGGTAGTAACGAGCAGATATGCGGCATGTAGGCTCGGCACTGCCGCGAACACATTGGCGTTCTTGCCATAAATGCCATGAAATATCTGAAGGCCCGTTAAAGCGTCGAATCTGCCAAGACCAGCCACGTTACCAGGCGTATGCAGCACTGGCGTGAATCCATATTGCATCGCATACCATGGTGGTGCGGCGGGATGCACGTAATAACCTATGAATCCAATGAGGTTAACCGTAAGAAAAGCCCATGCAAAACGTGTCGCCCATTCTTGATTGTTTGAAAAATAAAGATAAATGGTGAAGATGATTGGCACCGGCACCCAACACAGATAAAAGCAGCCCGCCATGAAATCGGCCACGGCGCAATGGTGAATGGCAAACCATTCACCAGGAATCATCTTGCCCGCAACTGTCGTTATGCCAAACAAGCTCTTCTCTGCCTCGTAAAGTCCACGCACGTCAATGGCATTGAACTCATAGTTTGGGTAAAAGTTGAAGCTGCTATATATGAACCCAAACAAGAACCATGGTGCCATGTTGAGCGTGAATTTCCTCGTTGGCTTAATGGCAACGAGCACGGCAAACAAGACGGCTATCAATAAGCAATCCATCGTATTGTCTTGAATTATCTTAGACCTGCGTCCGCGTTACTCTTTGTCGGACGACTTGATGGCCTTATCTCTCGCGTTGAGTTTACCATAGCAATATGCCACGCGCCAGAAAGCCGTTATGTTGGCAAGCACGGCAATAAGTATCATGCCACCGGCAAGCCACCAAAGCGAGCCACTGACACCCGTGAGTATGGCTGTCAAGGCTGTCACCACAACACGCTCAGGGCGTTGCATGAAACCCACTTTGCACTCGATGCCAAGGCCTTCGGCACGTGCCCTGACATAGCTTACCATCACGCTGCCTACCATTGCGGCAAACGTAACCACACCCATCCAGAACCAACCTTCATCCTCAAGAAACACAAGCACGATACCGAAAAGCGACACCAGCTCGCTGTATCTATCAAGAGTGGAATCCCACATGGCTCCAAACGATGAGCTCATGTTGCCCATGCGCGCCAATCGTCCATCCATCATGTCGAAAAGGCCAGAGGCTATAATGATGAAACCACCCCAACCAAGAATGGTTGTCTGGCAAATCATGTCCATTTGCTGCGATGCCACGATGAAAAACGCGGCAGCTATGATGTTGCCGATAAATCCTACCGTAGTAACAACGTTTGGCGTGATGCCGACCTTGATCATGCCCTTAATCAAAGGGTTAATGACCTTGTAAATCACCTGCTGAAGGAAATCTCTATACCACATTATTATATATGTTATTTATTATTATTTCTAAATACCCATCCCCGCTGAAGAGGATAGTTGAAACAGAAAGCCACACACACTGCCATCATGCATTTCACTATGATGAAGTAGCTTTTGCCACCCACGAGCCACGTCAGCAGGTTCGTGCCACCTCCATTGAGAATCATGCTGCCTGTCCAAACACACAGATACCTAAGTGCCAAAGAACCTCCGCTGCGCCCGGTCTTGGTAAAGACATAACGGATGTTTATTAAGTAATTTGTCAATCCACCTGACACCACGCCCACGACATTTGCGTAACCATAAGGCAGTAAACCAGTGTATGTCAGTATGATAGCCAAGCTGAAATCAACACCACTCGCCACTAAGGAACTTAACTCGGCCTTAGTGAATGTCCACAATTCACGACGCACCTTTCCCATCAGGCTGCCAACAATTTGGCAACCTGCATTGCCACGACAAGTACAATCAAGGCATATACGCCTCCCAGTAGATCATCACCCATTACCCAGAAAGCACCTTTCATCCGGTCCAGCTTCTTAATGCCTAAGGGTTTCACGATGTCAAAAAAGCGGAACAACACAAGGGCAACGACAGCCCAACCCCATTCCTTAGCGTCCACAACGATGAGCGGCAACCATACTCCAACCATTTCGTCTACCACCACTCGCGAAGGGTCTTCACCCCAGAACGGCTGCAAGCGTTTTGTTGCCCACGTGCCAAGAACCGTGAAAACGACCACGAGCGACAATGTGACTACTGACAACGTAGAGGTCGGAAGCCAAAGTCCAAGAAAACCCCAAATTATAGTAGCCAAGACGCTGCCTGCCGTGCCCGGTCCCCAGGGCCAAAACCGCTGCCACATCCCGTGCCTATAAGCA